>Ga0111184_1029_pt1 | contig 52720 bp, 51 predicted proteins | sample DeeMarSWOR324_28_FD_80241 | JGI IMG/M metagenome (GOLD analysis project Ga0111184, IMG submission 80241) | Omnitrophica WOR_2 bacterium SM23_72 | reverse complement strand
ACTCGCTCAAGCATCTGCGTAGCTGCCTTATCAGTAAAGGTAAGTGCCAATATTTCATTAGTCTTAGCTAATCCCTCGGATAATAGCCAGGCAATCCTGCGGGTGACCACCGTGGTCTTTCCTGTGCCGGCTCCGGCAATGATGAGAAGTGGCCCTTGACGGTGCGCTACTGCCTCTTCCTGTTCCTTATTCAATCCTTCCAGAATATCGTTCATGTCTACTTTTAGATTTTATGGTTTCGCTTCCGGCACGAAAATTTTTGCCGTGTGCTTCGTTTTACGTCTCGATTTCGCTCGCAACTTACGTTGGCAAGCCAAGGTTACTCGGCTTCATCTCGACGTAATTCCTCGCACACGTTAAAGTTACCCGCTGTGCCAAAAATTTTCTAATTGTGCCGTAAGCAAAACACATAAAATCTTTTCAAAAAGTTCAATACGACTCAAATTTTGTGGGTGACTTGGACTGGTTTCGAGCGGGGCTCAGGAGGCAAGGAGCGGGCATGGTTGCCCCGCAATATACGAAGTCAGGCAGAGCGACGCAGCCGAGACGAGCGAAGTTGCGGCTCGCTGGGCCGCAACGAGCGTCCCCGCGAGAAACAGGCCAAGGCAGGACCCACAAAATCCTAATGACATATTAATCAAGGAGCGAGAAAATGCGTCAGGTTCATTATATACAGCTACTATTCTATCTTGACAATATCCAAATTTCAAGTATACTTATTTACCTATAATAAGGAGAGGAATGGAATGTTAAAAAAATGCGCGTTATGCGGAAAAGGTGAATTATCCGGAAAACTCGTCACCCGAAAAGGCCAGTATAAAGCCAAGGGTGGAACCGGCAGCAAGATCGCCCGCAGCACCATGCGCAAATTCCTGCCCAACCTGCAGAAAATGCGCATCCTCATCAAAGGCCACCCCAAGAGAGTCTACGTATGCACCAAATGCATTAAAAAAGAGAACCTCCACAAGGTCTAACGCTCACTTAAAAAATATTTCTTTGATTTCCAAAAGAACAGAGGCTTCTCCTGCCCAGTTATCTATGCGCGCTGTATAGACCAGATCAAAACTTTCTGCATCCTGAAGGTTATCCTTCAAGGGAGCCATGCCAAAGCCAATGGCCTGATAGGTCGCCAGGCCATCCGTGACCCAGAATTTCAGGGTCTCCCGGCTTAAAACCTGAGGCTCTGACTTCCTTCTTAAATTTCTTGAAAAAAATAAGGGCTCGGGATTTCCTGCACCAAAAGGTTCCAATCTATCGAACGCGGTAACACTTGCTTCATCCAAATCCGAAAGGGCCAGTTCCATATCAATATCAAGGCTCGGCAACAGGTCTTCGATGGATAAACGCTGACGAGCCAGTTCGTTGATGTTACGCTTAAAATCTTCAATGCTGTCCCTGGTAATCACCAGGCCCGCGGCTGAGCTATGCCCGCCAAAACTATTCAACAATTCTTTACACTCCAGGAGCGCCTGCAAAAGATGAAAATTCTTAATGGAGCGGGCTGAACCCTTGCATAACTTCTCATCCAAAGAGATCAGGATTGCCGGCCTGTAAAATCGATCCGCCAGTTTTGAGGCCACGATACCCAAAACACCCTGATGCCAATCCTCCTTGGCGATTACGATAATTTTATGCTCTTTAAAATTAATCTCTTTATCAATCAAGTCCTGTGCCTCATCTAGGATCTTGTTCTCGATTCTTTGCCTCTGCCGATTGTGGCCTTCAATGACCTTCGCGTACTTCTGGGCTTCTTCCGGCGTTTGGCTCATCAAGAGATTGAGAGAGGTCTCAGCCGTATCCATCCGGCCGCTGGCATTGATGCGGGGACCAAGAATAAAACTGACGAAAGTCGAAGTGAACTTACGACCGCTGATGCCGGCGTTTTCTATAAGAGCCCGTAAACCCTCCCTTTTTGTCTGCGAAAGCTGCTTGAGGCCTTCTTTGGCAATGATACGGTTTTCTCCTGTCAGCGGCACGCTATCGGCGATTGTCCCTAATGAGACTAAATCCAGGCCCTCTGTCAAAAGGGAATCGCTTAAGGCCTGACAGAGCTTATAAGCTACACCCACTCCTGCCAGATCCCTGAATGGATAACCGCTCGTTTTAATTTTAGGATTCAGGATACTCAAAGCGCCTGGTAGCATTTCGGCTGTCGGCTCATGATGGTCGGTAACAATCACATCTATGTGATGACGCTTCAAATCCTCGATTTCCTCGTGGTTACTTATCCCACAGTCAACCGTTATCAAAAGCTTGACTTTGGTCTTTAGGATATGCCTGACGATATTTTTGCTCAGGCCATACCCTTCCTTAATCCGATGCGGCAGGTAATGGGCTGCTTCTATGCCAATTTTTTTAAGGGTGTCCTTTAAAAGGGCCAAGGCAGTTATTCCATCTGCATCATAATCCCCAAAGATCATGACATCCTCTTTGTCCTGAGCCGCCTGCCTAATACGGCAGACTGCCTTTCGCATATCTGTAAAGAGAAAGGGGTCCAAAAAATGCGCGGACTTCACGTTCAGGAACCTTTCAGCCTCCTGGGTTGTGCTTATTCCCCGGTTAATCAGAACCTGTGCCAGTATTTCCGAAAGGCCTAATTCCTTACTGAATTGATGTCGCAGGCTACCGGAGGAAGTGGCGATCTTTAAAATTTTTTGGCTGGGCATAATCAGCTTACATATTCTTAGGCCTGGAAACTCCCAAGAGCTCTAATCCCTGGGCAATAACCAGACGGGTGGCCTCAATGAGAGAGATCCTCGCTTCTGTCAAAGCCTTTTCCTGACCCAGAACGCGATGCAGGTCATAAAACTTATGGAAGGTCTCGGAAAGCTCCTGCAGGTATACCGTCAACATATAGGGGTCTGTGGTACTTAAGCAAATATTCAATATGTAAGGAAACTGTAATAATTTCTTTATCAGGTTTACTTCTTCTTTTTCCTTAAGCAGGGAAAGACACACCTCTTTGTTTAATTTGAGAGAGCTTTCTTTAAGGATACCGCAGATACGGGCATGAGCGTACTGAATATAATAAACAGGGTTCTCAGGGGTTTGTTTCTTGGCTAGCCCCAAGTCAAAATCCAGGTGGCTGGATGTCCGGCGCATCATAAAAAAGAACCGGGCAGCATCCACACCCACCTCATCCAAAACTTCTCTTAGCGAGATATATTGACCTTTGCGCGTGGACATTTCCAATGATTTGCCGTCCTTAAAAAGGGAGGCTAATTGCACGATAAGAATAGTCAGACTGCTCGATTCATGCCCTAGCGCCTGAACAGCGGCTTTGAGTCTCTTGATGTAACCGTGGTGGTCAGGGCCCCAGAGATTAATCAGCCAGCTAAAGCCACGGCCGTATTTATCCTGATGATAAGCCGTATCAGGAGCCAGATACGTATAAGTGCCGTCGCTCTTGATCACCACTCTATCCTTATCATCCCCAAATTCAGTAGACCTAAACCACAGGGCCCCATCCTGCTTATATAAAAATCCTTTTTGCTTTAAGACATCCAGCGCCTGTTCGATAAAGCCGCTCTTCCGGAGTTGCTTCTGAGAATACCAGGAATCAAACTGCACTCCGAAATCTTTTAGCTCTTTTTTAATAATCTCTAATATATAATCCGCAGCAAACTCCCCTAAATTTTGAATTTTGGATTTTGCCTGCCGGCCGGCAAGGCGGGAATTTTGGATTTTTCTGGCTATATCGTAAATATAATCTCCCTGATAATGGTCTTGTGGGAAATCGATTTTCTCACCTGCTAACTCCTTGAGCCTTAATTCAACGGAGCGACCCAGGATTTCGATCTGATTCCCTTCGTCATTCAGGTAATACTCTCTTTTAACCTTAAAGTTCAAAAAATTCAGGATATTGGCTAAGGAATCTCCGACAGCTGCCTGCCGGGCGTGGGCCACTGATAAAGGACCTGTAGGATTGGCGCTGACAAACTCAATCAAAACAGTTCTGTCTCTGCTTAGGTCTGGTTTTAGAGCATCGCGACCCCTTATTAACAGCTCCTTTAACTGCTCATAAAAGTATCCGTCTTCTAAATAGAAGTTGATGAAGCCAGCTCCCTCAACCTTAACCTGCCTGACCGTATTCCGGGCAGGACTTTTTTCCAATTGTTTTCTTATGGAATCGACCAGGATGCGGGCTATCTCAGGGGCAGGTTTTCTAAGTTGCTTGCTTAAACGAAGGGCCATGCTGGTCGATAGATCTCCGAAGCGTGCATCCGAGGGAAGATCGAGATCGATATCCACAGAAGTATCTAGATCTGTTCCCAGCTCCTTCAAGGCCTCATTTATAATCTTTATCAAAACATCCTGAATGTTCTGTTTCATGGTGGTTTTTAAACGGCAGGAATGCTTCGAGGAACTCTTACCCTTTTGGCGTCCGACCAGAGGCGCTCTAAAGAATAAAACTCTCTCATCGGTTTATAAAAGATATGGACAACGACGCTCACATAATCTAAAACCACCCAACCAGATTCGTCGTTAGGTGAAACCTTCGAGAGAGATTTTATCTTATTTTTATCTAAAGCAACTTCTATGGCTTGCGCCAGGGCGTTCACGTGCCTGAGGGAGGTGCCGCTTAAGATGACAAAGTAATCACAGAAGCTGGAAGCTCGACGCATATCCAAAACCAGAACCTTCTGCGCCTTCTTGGCTCTGGCTGCCGCTCTAATGCGAAATGCTATTCCCTTAGACTCTATTAGTAGTCGACCTCCTTCAAAACGACTATTTCTTTCCTAAAATCTTGTACATGCCCGTTCCGCAAGTAGGGCATTTACCTTTAACGGCTAAACGTTGATTTTTCATGGTCACCCTTTGTTCATCTTTCATTTCCTTTTTACTTTTGCATTTAACGCAATAACCTGTTTCTGCCATTGCTCCTCCTTCTTTAAGATAAAAGTTCCTAAATACTTTTACAATCTTAACACAGGTTCATAAGCATGTCAACACATTCGTAGGCAAAATGAGTCTGGCCTCCTTTAATTCTTATTTTTAGGTACGTGGTTAGTGTGCCTCTCTTCGATCTCACCCACAATCTCTTCCAGCAAGTCCTCCAGGGTAACTAGGCCCAGGGTGTTTTTATGCTCATCCACCACAATGGCGATCTGGATTTTGTCTTTTTGAAAGTCCATCAGAAGTTCACTCACGCGCATATCTGGGCTTACATAACGAGGCGCATGCACCAGGTCCTGGACCAGGAAAAAACCCTTGTCTCTTATCAGATAAAGCAGGTCGCTGGCATAGACGATGCCTGTGATTCTGTCCAAGGACTCCTCATATACCGGTAACCTCGCATGACCTTCTTCGATAAAGATATTCAACAGCTCATCCGCAGTGACCTTGAGATTCACAGCGATGATTTTATCCTTCGGTATCATCACCTCTTTTAACTGGGTATCCCCGAATTTGAAGATACGATGCAGCATTTTTCTTTCCTCATCGCTTAAAACCCCTTCCTCCTTTCCAATCTCAATCATCAGTTTCAGCTCCTCTTCGGTTATCAAAGGTGATCTTTTAAGAGAAGAGATCCTGAATATTCTCAAAATAAGGTTACTGATCCCAATAAAAATGCTGATGATGGGATGAAAAATACGAAGGAATACTTCCATAAAGGGAGCTGTCCATAAAGCCATTTTCTCTGTAAGCTTGATGGCCAAGATCTTGGGGGCAATTTCACAAAAAATCAGAATGAACAGACTGGTAACGAGTGTAGCCACAACAACCCCCCATCGGAAACCAAGGAAGCTGACAAAGATAGCCGTCACGATGGCAGAGATGGCAATATTGACTAAATTATTACCTACCAGGATTCCCACAATAAATTTATCGAGATTAGTCACCAGGCGTTGAACATACTTGGCCCGCTTGACGCCCTTGGCCACCATATGACGCAGTTTTATTTTGCCTAATTTAATAATGGATGTTTCCGATGCGGAAAATAAAAAAGATACAAGCAACAGAATGAATATTAAGATAATGTGGGGGATGGTCAGTATGGAATCCATTAATCGAGGCGTAGCTCCTTATAAATTTTATCTTCTGCTTGCTGCAGAGGGCCAATCAAGGCCATGTTTAATTTTCTTTCCTGAAAGATAGCTCTTGCGGCCAGGCGCACGTCTTCTCTCCTGACTTTGTCTACTTCCCTAATAATCTCACTAAGCGTATACGCTCTACCGAGACAGGTGGTGTATTCACCGATCCAGAGCATATGGTCCAGCGTATCTTCTAAAGCCAGCATAAGCTGCCCCAGATAAAATTCCTTGGCTCGCTTGAATTCATCTTGGCCGATTAACTCTTTTTTGCAAACCTTCAGCTGCCCCAAGATCAACGGAACTGCCTCTTGGACTCTTGCATTATCTATCCCCGCATGCACCAAAAAGACCCCTGTATCCAGATAGCGCTTCACGATGGTGCCAATTTCATAGGCCAGACCTCTTTTTTCCCTGACTTCATTAAACAGACGACTGGACATATTTGCTCCCAAAACAATATTCAGTATCCCCAGCGCATGCCGCAACGGATGTTCTCGCTTAAGGCTGTGAAATCCTAAAGCCATGTGAATCTGCTCTGTTTCCTTATAGAATATCTTAAGGCCCGGCATTTCCTGATCTTCTTTAGCCCTTACAAAATCATTGACAGAACCCTCTTTTACGTAAGCAAAGGTTTTCTTTGCCAGCCTCACCAACTTTTCGTGCTTTAATTGACCGGCAGCGCTAATGACGATATTAACAGGCGTATAAAATCGTTTCTTGAAGGAAAGGATCTCCTCTCTTTTCATTTTGGCTACGGAATCCGTTGTGCCGATAATAGGGGTTCCCAAAGGTTGGCCCGGCCACAGCAGCGCATCCAGCAGGTCATAGACATAAATCTGGGGCTGGTCTTTGTACATCTTGATTTCTTCAAGGATAACGGTCCTTTCTTTCTCTACTTCCTGGGCCGGCAGCAGCGGGTTCAAAACCATATCCGATAAAACATCCCAGGCAATCTCTAAGTGGTGCGACGGTATCTTAACCAGATAACAGGTGGATTCTTCTGAGGTGAACCCATTGAGCGATCCTCCCACCCCCTCAATGGATTCCTTGAGCTTCCGATAGGAGAACTTTTTGCTCCCTTTAAAAAGAAGGTGCTCCATAAAATGGGATACGCCTTTGTTATGTTCGGATTCGTATCGGCCTCCAACTCTAATCCAGATGCCCAAAGCAATAGACTGCATAGTGGGCATACGGTGACTGGTAACCCTTAAACCGTTATTTAAAACCGCTCGTTTGTACATGATTAAGACTTAAGATAAGAAACGAACTGGCTGACTTTCTGAACAAGGTGAGGATCTTGGATATACTGCTTTATCTTCTGGATGATAGCACTTCCTACGATAACTCCATCGGCGATTTTCTGGATTTGCCTGACTTGCTCAGGAGAAGATACGCCAAACCCCACGCAGACCGGCTTGTTCGTTATCTTTTTGATCGCGCGAATCTTTCGGATGACGTCCGAAGGCAGACTCTTTCTTGGGCCAGTGACGCCTGTCAAAGAAACATAATAAATAAACCCCCTCGAGATGCCCGATATAAATTTCATTCTTTTAGATGTGCTGGTGGGTGAAAGAAAATAGATAATATTCAACTCTTTTTTTCTGGCGTAGCGGCCGAAAGACATTCCTTCTTCAGGAGTCAGGTCTGGAAGGATCAAGCCATCTACCCCGCAAGATGAAGCCTGATCAACGAATTTTTTTTCACCAAAACAGAATACGGGATTGAAGTATGTCATAAGGCAAAGCGGGATATCAACAACCTTGCGCACTCCTTCAACCAAACGCAATATGTCTGTAAGATGCGTATTTCTTTCCAGGGATTTCTGCGAGGATTCCTGGATGATGGGGCCGTCTGCCAGGGGGTCAGAAAAAGGCACTCCCAACTCAATAATATCTACCCCCCTCTTAGCAAACTCTAAAATGAGTTTCCTGGTAACGCTTAAATTCGGGTATCCGGCGGTGATGAAAGCAATGAAGGCCTTTTTACGCGTCCTTCTTAATTCTCTGAATTTCCTATCAATCCTGTTCATAATCTAAGTCTTCCAGCTACGATAGGCATATCCTTATCCCCTCTTCCTGAAAGACAGACGATGATGGTAGAATTCTTATTTATCTTGCCTCTTAGTTTTTTCAGATAAGAAATTGCGTGCGCTGGCTCAAGGGCGGGGATAATCCCCTCTGTTTCCGAAAGAAGCTTAAAGCCTTCCAGGGCCTCTTCGTCATTAACAGCGACGTATTGCGCCCGACCTATTCTTTTATAGTAGGAATGCTCAGGGCCTACGCCTGGATAATCCAGGCCTGGGGCAATCGAGTGTGCATTTTTGATCTGACCGAACCTATCTTCCAGAAGGTCGGATTTTGAGCCGTGCAAAACTCCTGGCTTTCCAGCTACCAGACTTGCGGAGTGCCTGCCGGAAGAAAGCCCGATTCCCGCAGCCTCAACTCCGATCATTTTGACCCTTCTATCGTTAAAGAACGGATGGAACAATCCCATGGCATTGCTGCCTCCGCCAACGCATGCCACCAGATAATCAGGGAGCTGATTTTCTTTCTTGAGGATCTGAGACCTTGCTTCCCGGCCAATCACCGCCTGAAAATCGCGTACCATAACAGGATACGGATGAGGTCCTGCGACAGAGCCTATGATATAATGCGTATTGCGCACATTCGTTACCCAATCCCTTAAGGCCTCGGTCATAGCATCCTTGAGCGTCTTGGTCCCGCTTCCCACCGGGATGACGCGGCTGCCTAATAATTTCATGCGATAAACATTGAGGCTCTGCCTTTTTATATCTTCCTCTCCCATGAATATATCGCACGCTAAGTGAAACATCGCAGCTACGGTTGCCGTGGCCACGCCATGTTGTCCCGCACCAGTCTCTGCGATGACGCGCGACTTTTTCATCCGCAACGCAAGCAAAACCTGTCCCAGGGTATTGTTTATTTTGTGAGCGCCTGTATGCAACAGATCCTCTCTTTTCAAATAGACCCTTAATCCCCCTAAGAAGCGACTCAGATTCTTGGCAAAATACAAAGGCGTGGGCCGACCCGCATACTCCCTAAGATAATAATCCAGTTGAGCCTTAAATTTCCTGTCGCGCTTGGCCTTCCTGTATTCCTGCTCCAGTTCATCCAGGGCATAAATAAGGGTCTCTGGCACAAACCTGCCACCGAATTCCCCAAAATGTCCTTTCCTGTCCGGAAACATCTTCTTCATCTCAATAACTCCCTCTTAAAACTCTTTTAGCGAATCCCGCTTGAATTTTTGATTTTATGGTTTCGCTTCCGTCACGAAAAATTTTTGCCGTGCACTTCAGTTTACGTCTCGATTTCGCTCGCAACTTACGCTGGCAAGCCTTGGTTACTCGGCTTCATCTCGACGTAATTCCTCGTGCACGCTAAAGTGACCCGCTGTGCCAAAAATTTTCTAATTGTGCCGTAAGCAAAACGCATAAAATCTTTTCAAAAATTTTGATACGATTCGGATTTTGTGGGTGACTTGGACTGATTTCGAGCGGGGCTCAGGAGGCAAGGAGCAGGCACGGATGCCCCGCTATATGCGTTAGTCAGGCAGAGCGACGCCAGCCGACGTGAGCGAAGTTTTGCCTCGCAGGGGCAAAACGAGCGTCCCCGCGAGAAACAGTCCAAGGCAGGACCCATAAAATCCCCTGCCTTATATGTAAAGAGCTAACCTTTGGCTGCCTTTATAAATTCGCGAACCTTTTTAAAGTCCTTCTTGCCTGGTTTTGATTCGACGGCACTGGAGACATCTATCCACTGCGGCCGTACAATCTTTATGGCTTTTTTGACGTTCCTCTTGTTTAACCCACCCGATAAAAATACCGGTTTGTTTATTTTACCTGAAAACTTCAATAAACTCCAGTCAAAGGACCTGCCTGTACCTCCTGGTTGAGCCTTTAGGAAGGTATCAAACAAATAACCGAAGGTTTTATATTTTAAAACGTTTGCCAGGCCTATCTTGTCTTTAACCCTGAACGCCTTTATGACCTTGAATCCAGCGAACTTCGAGCAGAACGCAGGTGTTTCTTTGCCGTGAAACTGTAGTATATCAAGAGTGCAGGAGTTAGCAATATTTTTTATGGTTTTCTCTTTCGCATCCACAAACACGCCGACTTTCAGGATCCTCTTATCTAAACTCCTGATGATGCTCCTGGCTTTAAGGGGCAAGATAAAACGTTTGCTTTTCCTATAGAATACAAACCCCAACGCATCGCAACCCGCCTTTATCGCAGCTGTTGCATCTTCTAAATTTGTTATTCCGCAAATCTTTACCTTAACCAAGCTCACCACCCCATGACATCTTCAATTTTCTTCTTTATATCAGGGGCCTCCATAAAGGCCTCGCCGATCAGGACCGCTGCAACGCCAAGGATCTTTAAGAACAACACGTCCTGATAACTTTTGATTCCGCTTTCTACGACCACGATTTTTTCCTTTGGGATTAAAGGAAAAAGTCTTTCTGTGGTCTTAAAATCAACCTCCAGGGTATGGAGGTCGCGATTATTGATACCAATCAACGGCGCATCGAGATTCAAGACCTTTTTTAGTTCCTTTTCCGTATGAACCTCCACCAGACACTGCATCTTTAAATCAGAGGCAATCTGCAAAAATTCGGATATCCTGTCTTTCGACAAAAGGTCAGCAATCAACAGGATGGCATCTGCTCCGAAAAGGCGTGACTCATAAATTTGATACGGCTCTAGGATAAAATCTTTTCTTAAGATAGGGGCCTCAATCAGATTCCTGACTTCGCTCATATAGGAAAGACTTCCTGCGAAATAGTCCTCTTCGGTCAAGACAGATACAGCCTGTACTCCTGTCTCCTGATAGGCCTTGGCAATCTCCAGATGGTTGAAATCCTGACGGATGGTGCCGCGGGAAGGAGACTGCTTCTTTATTTCAGCGATCAGGGAAATCGTGCGGGGCTTATGGATTGCTTCCATCAGAGACTTTGTCGGAGCGAGGGTAGCTAGCCGAGCTTTTAGATCTTCTTCGGGAAATTGCTGCCTGGTCAAAGCAACCCTTTCCTTCTTTTTTGTAACAATCTCTTTGAGGGTATCTGTCTTTTTCATCTTGAAGAGTAAGTCTTGAGCAATTCCAGTTTCTCATAAGCCTTACCAGAATCAATGGACTCTTGCGCTAAGGCCAATCCCTCTTGAATGGAAGAAGCTTTGTCCGCTACGTAAATAGCTGCTGCGGCATTCAGTAAAACAATCTCCCGCTTAAGACCCGGCTCTCCCTTTAAGATCTCCAGCAATATCCTGGCATTATTCTGAGCTGTTCCTCCTATCAGGTCTTCCCGCCTGGCTTTCCTCAATCCAAACGCCTCTGGGTCAAGCTGGTAATTCCTGACAGTGCCTCTATGCTGCTCAGAGATATGTGTCTTTGCAACGGTGCTTATTTCATCCAGACCATCTTCTCCGTGAACGATAAGACTGTGCACGCTCCCCAGATTGCCCAGTACCTCAGCCAGCACTTGAGTCCAACGCTTATCAAAAACTCCGATCAACTGATGCGTGGCTCCTGCAGGGTTCGTCAGGGGACCCAGGATATTAAACATCGTCCTTTTCCCTATCTGTTTTCTTGCCGGCATGGCATATTTCATGGCCGGATGCAGATTTTGAGCGAATAAAAAGGCGATACCGATCTCATCTAAAGACTTCTCTATTTTTTCCTTGCCCATCAGGATGTCGATGCCTAAGGCCTCCAGGATATCGGCGCTGCCGCAACAACTGGAGACGGAGCGATTTCCGTGTTTGGCCACGGCAATGCCGCAACCGGCAGCCACAAATGCAACAGCCGTAGAGACATTGAAGAGTCCTGACTGATCACCACCTGTGCCGCAAGTATCCAGAATCACTTTGTGTTTCGAGTGTATGCCTGTGGCGTGCTTGCGCATGATTTTAACGGCTGCCGTCAGCTCTTCCACTGTCTCGCCCTTTTGGTTCAAATGGGTCAAAAAGGAAACAATGTCCTGCGTATCCGCTTTGCCGGTCATGATCTCTTCCATGGCCGACTGCATAAAAGCGCTGCTTAAGTTTTCACCCTTGGATAATGACTCTATGACCTGCTGAATCATTCTTTTAAAAAATTGGATAAAATATTCAGGCCTGCCTTGGTTAAAATAGATTCCGGATGGAATTGCACGCCCCAAACAGGAAATTTTTTATGTTTGAGCCCCATAATTTCATCTTCTTCTTTTGTCCAGGCGTTTATCTCCAAGCAATCCGGAAGCCCCTTTCTTTCCACCACCAAAGAATGGTAACGCGTGGCCTCAAAGGGATTGGGGATGCCTTGAAAAATATCCTTGCCGTTATGATATATGCGCGAAATTTTTCCATGCATCAGTCTTTTGGCTGGCCCGACATGGCCTCCATAAACGAACCCTAAACATTGGTGACCCAGACAAACTCCCAAGAGAGGAATTTTGCCTGCGAATTCTCTTATACAATCGCAAGAAATTCCCGCGTCTTCCGGACGTCCAGGCCCAGGAGAAATAACGATTCTTTCAGGGGCTAGCTTACCGATACCTTCCAAGGTTATCTTATCGTTTCTGAATACCTCAACCTCCTGGCCAAGAATACTAAGATATTGAACCAGATTAAAGGTGAAGGAATCATAGTTATCGATCATGAGGATCATGGTTTATTCTTTCTCCCTCCACACCTTAGCGCCTAACTGGCGTAATTTCTCATCAATGTTTTCATATCCACGCTCCAAATGATAAATTCTGGATACGGTCGTCTTCCCGCGTGCCGCTAGACCTGCCAGGATAAGGCATGCAGAGGCGCGTAAATCCGAAGCCATCACCGGCGCACCGGATAATCCCCTGACTCCCTCGACAATGGCATGCGGCCCTTCTCTTTGAATATGGGCGCCCATACGGTTAAGCTCAGCCACATGCATGAATCTGTCCGGATAAACCTTCTCGGTGATTACGCTGATACCCGGCGTCACGCACATCAGCCCCATGACCTGTGCCTGCATATCTGTAGGAAAACCAGGATAAGGCAAAGTAGTGACATTCACTGGCTTCAGTCTCTTCCGGGCGCGTACCCGCACGGAACTGTCCGTCTTATGGACAGAGGCCCCTGCTTCTTCTAATTTGTCTATCACCGCACCCAAATGATGAAAAGAGACATTTTTAATCAGGATGTCTCCCCGCGTAATCAAAGCTGCGACCATCAGGGTGCCGGCCTCTATTCTGTCAGGGATGATGGTGTGTGTAGCTCCATGCAGATGCCTAACCCCTTCAATTTCTAAGGTCGGCGTGCCATAACCTTTTATTTTAGCTCCCATCCTGATTAAAAAGTCTGCTAAATCTACTACCTCCGGCTCGCAGGCAGCGGATTCGATAACCGTTCTCCCCCGGGCAAGAACCGCTGCCATCATCACATTATCTGTTGCCAAGACCGATGAGCCGTAAACGCCGCCCAAATATATATGGCACCCCTTAAGCCTGTCGGCCTTTGCCACAACATAACCTGAATCAATATCAATAGCAGCGCCCAAGGATTTTAATCCTTTCACATGTAAGTCCACAGGTCTGACCCCGATGACGCATCCACCCGGCAGAGAGACTTTCGCCTTTTTAAATTTTGCCAAAAGAGGGCCAAGGACACAAAAAGAAGCCCGCATGGTCGAAACGAGCTTATAATCCGCTGTGCAGTTGACGCTTCGACCCGATGCCAGACTGATGACGCCTTTGTCAAATTCAACGACCTTTCCTAAAGAGCGTAATATCTTGATCATTGTTTGTGTATCCCGCAGATAAGGCACTCCCCGAATGACACAGGCATCATCGGTCAATAAAGTTGCTGCCAGAATGGGAAGCACGGCGTTCTTGGCCCCTGATACAGTCACTTCCCCTGATAATCTCGCGCCACCTTCTATGATCAGTTTATCCATTTTCTATCACCTCGTGAGATTACTTTTTAAATCCCAAATTTCAAATCTCAAATACCAAATAAATTACAAATATCAAATTCCAATGACCGAAACTTCTCCATTTGGAATTTCGAACATTGGAATTTGGAGCTTATTTGGAATTTGGTGCTTGGGATTTGGGATTTTTCTGGCTACTATGACTCTATCGATATCATTATAGTCTTTGATAGCTTCTGTTATCTCTAAACATCCCGATTCTTTGAACAGTTGTCTTATGGGTTCTAATTGAGCGCATCCAATCTCAATGACCAAAAAACCCTTTTCCTCCAAGTGATTTGCAGCCTCCTTAATGATCAGGCGGTAAAAATCCATTCCGTCTTGACCACCATCCAAAGCGATCCGGGGCTCGTAACTTATCTCAGGCTGCAAAGTACCTATTTCATCCGTCGGAATGTAAGGGGGATTACTAACAATAAGTTCGTAGCTCGTAGTTCGTAGTTCGTAGTTATTGAATAAATCGCTGCAGAAAAACGAGATTTTAACATTATGGAAAGCTGCATTCTGTCTGGCTATTTCTATCGCCTTCTCTGAGATATCCGTAGCTGTTATAGCTATCTCTGGCAGAAATTTAGCCAGACTTATGGCGATGCAACCTGAGCCCGTACCCAAATCCAATATACTTCGCACTTCGCACTTAGCACTTCGCACTGTTCTTATGACCGTTTCAACCAGAATTTCCGTCTCGGGCCTGGGGATGAGCACGCACCTGTTCACAATAAATTCCAGACCCATGAATTCTGTCTTTCCCAGAATATACGGCAGCGGCTCTCCCTGAACTCTTCTTTTTAATACGGAAGCTATCAAAGACGACTGAGCCTCATCCAGCAATAAGTGCCTGTTTTGATACAGGTCAGTCCGGCCATAACCCAAAACTTCAGTAAAAGTGAGCTCTGCTTCGTTCATGCCTTTTGTCTGTCCTCCCGCACTTTTTCTTCTTGGGCCCTGATCAGGGCATCCGATATCTCATCCAGGTCTCCCTCCAGAACTGCCTCTAATCGGTGCAGGGTAAAATTGATACGATGGTCAGTGACTCTACGATCGGGAAAATTATACGTGCGGATTTTTTCACTGCGGTCACCCGTACCAATCTGGGATTTGCGCGCCTGAGATAATCTCCTGGATTCCTGCTCTTTTTTCATATCCAGGAGCTTGGCCCCAAGAATCCTCATGGCCTTGAGTTTATTCTTAAGTTGAGAGCGCTCATCTTGACAAGAGACCACAACACCAGTGGGAATATGCGTGATCCTGACAGCAGAGTCGGTCTTCTGCATATGCTGACCGCCGGGACCGCTGGACCGATAGGTGTCAATCTTGAGGTCTTTCGTATCGATGATGAGGTCTGTCTTTTCCGGTTCGACCAGGACGGCAACGGTTGCCGTAGACGTATGAATGCGGCCCGAGGCCTCTGTCACAGGCACACGTTGCACGCGATGCACGCCGCTTTCAAATTTAAGCCTTCTGTACGCATTTTTTCCTTTGACGCTAAAAATAACCTCTTTCAATCCGCCGGCCTCATTGGAACTGGAAGACATGGATTCCACCATCCAGCCTTTATGAGCCGCATATTTGACGTACATCCGGTAAAGATCCGCCGCAAACAATCCCGCTTCATCGCCGCCCGTACCCTGCCTTATCTCAACGATGACATCCCTTGCGCTATCTCGGTCCTCTCCGACCAAGACCATCTTTAGATTTTCCTCTAAATGAGCCTTACGGGCTTCTAGGTCCTGAAGTTCCTTTTTGGCCAAATCCATGAACTCCTTATCGTGCTTTTCTCTGAGCACCGCTGTCAGCTCCTCCATCTCCCTGGCGATCCTTTTATATTCTCTGAAGAGCAAAACGCAGTCTTTGAGATCCGAAAGCTCTTTGGCTAACTTTTGGTATCGCTCCTTGTCAGAGATTACGTCAGCAGAGGCCAAAAGCTGCTCTATCTCTTCGTAGCGCTGTTCTGACTTTTGTAACTGTTCAAACATGGATTTTTATTTTTTCTTGCCGTATTTCTTCAGAAATTTATCCACGCGGCCCGCAGAATCCACGAATTTCTGCTTCCCAGTAAAAAACGGATGGCATTTAGAGCATATCTCGACGCGGATGCTGGGTTTTGTGGAACGCGTATGGATGGTTTCTCCGCAGGCGCAGACAATCGTGCACTCTTTATAGTTCGGATGTATCTTATCCTTCATTCAAAATCTCCTTTCGAGAAATCCCAAATCCAAATACTACCAAATCCAAAATAAATCCAAAATCCCAAATCCAAAGTCTGTTTGGGATTTTGAAATTGGGATTTGTTTTGAATTTTGGATTTTGACATTTGTATTTATTGGTTCATGCTGTTCAAAAACTCCTCGTTATTTTTTGTCTTGGAAAGCTTCTCAATGAGAAGTTCCATTGCCTCCACGTTGCTGAGCTCATTCAGGACTTTTCTTAAGATCCAGATTTTCTGTAATTGCTCCTGCTTAACCAGTAGTTCTTCGTGCCTGGTATTGGAACGCTTGATATCAATGGCAGGATAAATCCGACGTTGGAATAAATTCCTGTCCAGTTGTAATTCCATATTTCCCGTGCCCTTGAATTCTTCGAAAATCACATCATCCATGCGACTTCCTGTCTCAACCAGCGCCGTTGCAATAATGGTAAGACTCCCTCCTTCTTCAATTGCCCGAGCAGCTCCGAAAAATCTCTTTGGCTTTTGTAGGGCGTTAGAATCTATTCCTCCTGATAAAACCTTGCCGCTATGCGGAATAACGGAGTTGTACGCCCGCGCCAAACGTGTGATGCTATCCAATAGCACCACCACATCCCTCTTATGCTCAACAAGCCTTTTGGCTTTTTCCAGAACAATCTCGGCAACCTGCACATGGCGTTCCGGTGGTTCATCAAAGGTGGATGAAATGACTTCTCCTTTAACGTTTCTTTGCATATCTGTCACTTCCTCTGGCCGTTCATCTATCAAAAGTACGATCAAAACAACATCCGGAGTATTGGCGGTTATGGCATTTGCAATTTTCTGTAAAAGCACAGTCTTGCCGCTGTAAGGCTGAGCGACAATCATGCCTCTTTGACCTTTTCCTAAGGGTGTTAGCAGGCTCATCACCCGCATGGATATCTCTTCCGGCTTTGTCTCTAGATTAAAGGAAGCACGCGGATAAACAGGGGTGAGATTATCGAACAGGACCTTTTCCTTGACCTCTTCGGGATTCTCGAAGTTGACCGCCTCGACCTTCAGAAGCGCAAAATACTTCTCTCCCTCTTTAGGAGGCCGGATCTGGCCGCTGACCGTATCCCCCGTCCTTAAATCAAATTTCCTTATCTGCGAAGGAGAAATATAGATGTCGTCCGGACAAGGCAGGTAATTGTAATTTGGGCTCCTTAAAAACCCGAAACCTTCGGGTAATATCTCTAAAATCCCCTCACCGAACATGAGCCCCTCTTTCTCAGCCTGGGCCTGAAGAATCTTAAAAATAAGATCCTGCTTCTTGAGGCCGCTCGTGCCATTCACATTGAGCTCCCTGGCCAATTTAGTCAGTTCGGTGATTTTCATGTCTTTTAAGTTTCCGATGTCTAATTTTTCCACCTTACCCTCCTCAATTTGCCCGCTATTAACGGGCTGCAAATTCCCGCTTTACAATCTTAATTGCGAGCGGGATCCCGCCCGCTATTCCATAGCTTGGCGGGAGATCCCGAGCGCCTATCTATGACCTGTCAGGCGCGAGGGATAAATTTAACCTCTTCCAAACATTCTTCACCTGTCTTTTTGTTTTTTTAAGACTCCCGCTGTTATCTATGATAAAATCCGCCAACTGCACCTTTTGGGATTGGGGAATCTGGCTCCTGGTTCGCATCAACACTTCTTCAGGCTTCAAGGTACCCCTTTTCGCAAGCCTCTCCAACTGTTTTGCCTTAGGTATTGTTACAACCACCAGCTTATCTGTGATGCCTTTTAATCCTGCCTCCAGTAAAAGAGGCGCATCTAAAACAACGACCCTTGAACGGGAAAGCCCCAACTTTAGTTTTATGATTCTGATGATAACCGGATGCAAAATCCTGTTCAATCTCTGTAATGAACTTTTGTTACGGAAGACAATCTCAGCTAATTTTCTCCGGATTATCATGCCATGCGCATCCAGAATCTTTTTGCCAAACGCACGGATGATTTTCTTACGTACCCAAGCGTCCTGGCTCAGGCAGCGATGGGCTATCCTATCCGCGCCGATGACGTCAGCCCCGAAAGACTTAAAATACCTAGAGACCGTGGTCTTACCACTGCCAAAAATTCCGGTTACACCCAGAATGATTCTTTTCTTACAGTGATTTTGCCTTGGCATAAAGCTCAAGATACTTTTTGGCTGACTCCTCCCAAGAGAAATTACAATTCATGGCGCCAGCAACAAGCCTCATCCATTTTTCTCTGTTCCCGTATGCAGCAAGCGCCTTGGTAATAGTCTTAATGAGATCGTCTTTCGTATAGTGCTCAAAGACGAATCCGTTATCCCTGTTGACTGTATCTGCCAGGCCGCCTGTCTTAAACACTAGCGGCAGGGTGCCATACCTGAAACTGATCATCTGACCCAACCCACAGGGCTCGTATCGAGACGGCATGAGAAATATATCTGAACCTGCATATATCTTATGCGCGAGGCGATCGTCAAATTTCAGGTGCAAAGAGAGGACCTTGGGATAAATCTTAACCATCCCTCCCAGGATCTCGTGGTACTTTAAATCCCCTGTTCCCAAGATCACAAATTGGAGTTTCATCTTGCAAATAGAATCGATTGCCTGTGTTAGTATATCAAAACCTTTCTGCTGGGCTAACCTGGAAACAATACCAATCAGAGGAATATCGGAAGCAACAGGCAAGAGACAGGTCTTTTGCAGATCTTCTTTATTCTTTTTTTTGTCAGCCAAGGTCTTCAGAGAAAAGTTCTTGGCTATAAAGGGATCTATCTGGGGGTTCCAGATCTTATAGTCCAATCCGTTCAATATTCCAAAGAGAGAATTCTTACGCTTATTCAAGACGCCTTCAAGACCGAAACCGAATTCCTTTGTCCGAATCTCAGAGGCATATGTAGGGCTGACCGTATTGATGATGTCCGAAAACTCCAATCCGCCTTTAAGGATATTGATCTTACCGTAATACTCCAGGCCCTCCATGCTAAACACCTCTTCATCCAGGCCGAGTTTGGGAAATTCCTCTTTAGGGAAAAGCCCTTGATAGCCGATGTTGTGAACCGTTAGAAGCGTGCGGACGTTTTTAAAAAAAGGGTCCTGGGCATACCGGGTCTTTAAATAGACCGGGATCAGACTGGCCTGCCAATCATGTACATGTATGATGTCCGGCTTGAAATCGATTTCTTTTAATAGCTCCAAGGACCTCAGACAGTAATAGGAAAATCTTTCCAAATTATCTTTAAAATCAGCGCCTTTATCCTGGTACAGACCTTCCCGGTCAAAATATTTATCTTTTTCGATGAAATACACCTTGATATTCCTGCCTATAAGAGAAAAAGAGATGTCCTTTTTTAGCCTCTGGAGTTTGAACCGGGTATCGGTAATGGCCTTGTAGCGGGGCAGAGTCACGATAACCTCTTCTCCCAATTCTTCTAGAGCTAAAGGCAATGCACCGGCCACATCCGCTAAGCCACCGGTCTTGGCAAAAGGAACCACCTCACTTGATGCGAAAAGTATCTTCATTTGATTTCCTCCATATCCAGCCAATTTTTGCCTTTCTTGAGATCCACTTTGATGGGCACATCCAGCTGTAAAACGTTTTCCATCCTGTCTTTCACTAGTTTCCCCAGAGTTTCCAGTTCATCGCCTTTGACATCGAACAGGAGCTCGTCATGAATCTGCAGGATCATTGATGAACGAAAATGCTTAATACGTAACTGCTCGTGTATCTGAACCATAGCCATCTTGATGAGATCAGAGGCCGTGCCTTGAATGGGGGTATTGACGGCCTGACGCTGGGCAAACTGTCGGATACCCTGATTCTTGTCATTGATTTGGGGAATATACCTTCTTCTGCCTAAGAGCGTGGTCACAAAACCCTTATCTTTGGCTTTCTCTATCTGGCGCTGAATGTACTCTTTAACCCCCGGGTATCTTAAGAAATAAGAATCAATGAATCGCTGCGCCTCTTCAAGCGAAATGCCTAAATCCCGGCTTAACCCGAATGACGAAAGTCCATAGACAATGCCGAAATTGACCCGTTTAGCGACTTCGCGCATAGGCTGAGTAATTTCTAACTCGCCTAAACCGTAGATTAAAGCGGCGGTTGCTTTATGGATATCCTTATTTTGCCTAAAACCAAGGGTCAGGTTTTTATCTTTGGATAAATGTGCCAGGACCCTTAATTCTATCTGAGAATAATCGCAGGATAAAAGGAAACTGTCCTCGTCTGAAGAAACAACAGCCTTTCTTATGACTTTCGCAATATCTGTTTTTACAGGCAAATTTTGCAGATTGGGATTACTGGAACTTAGTCTTCCAGTTTCCGTAGCCGTTTGATTGAAAGAAGTATGCAACTTGCCTGTCGCCGGATTCACCAAAGCAGGCAGTGTATCCACATAGGTGTTCTTGAGCTTGGTGAGTTGTCGATACTCCAGCAACAGCCTGGGCAGCTCATGTTTATCGCTTAAGTTTTTCAAAACCTCCTCATCGGTTGAGGGGCCAGTCTTACTTCTCTTGACCACCGGTAATTTTAAGTTCTCAAACAAAATCTGCCTTAATTGCTTGGGAGAATTTATATTGAAAGGACAACCGCTTTTTTCATAAATGTCTTCAATCAATCTGATCAATCTTTTTTCTATATCCTTGGAAAGCTGTTCTAGGACTGACACGTCTAATTTTATCCCGATTAACTGCATCTGAGCCAGAACATCCACGAGAGGCATCTCTAACTTCTCAAAAAGACCGAACAGTTCTTTATCTTTGAGCTCTTTTTCCAGGCGCGGCTTCAATCGGTCAATCAGAGTCACAGCGTGGCTGTCTTCGATATGTTTAGCCGATAATTCATCCAGATAATCCCAGACAATATCGGCAAGAGAGTATTGGGCCTTGGAAGGATTCAGGAGATAGGCTGCCACCATCGTGTCAAACTCAAGCCCCTTCAAATCGATTCCCTCCTTGGCCAAGGCCAATTTTAATTCTTTAAGGTCATGGCCAATTTTGCTAACCTTGGGGTTTTCCAATAGACTCTTAAGATTGTCGCCTGCGTTTTTTATCTTAAAGACCTGATGATTTTTTTGGACAAACAGGTTTTCCTTTGACGTTCCAAACAGAACCAGTTCTTCTTTGTTCTTTACAAGATCATCTAAGGCCTCGTCCTGAATTTCAGATAATGACTCTTTATTCGAATGGATCTCTTCAGGTCTGATATCGTCTAGGAACTTTTTGAATTCGAGGTACTTGAATAACCGGAAGAGTTCTTTCTGATCAGGTTCTTTGATTTTCAGGAATTCTAAATCGATATCGACATCGACGTCTTGGTCCAACACCGCCAATTCTTTATTCAAACGGATTCTATTCAGGTTATCCAAGATGACCCTGCGGGTCTTCTCCTGTTTAATCTGATTTGCGCCGTCTACCATCTTCTCTAAAGAGCCAAATTCCTTAATTAATTGCACCGCTGTCTTTTCGCCGATTCCGCGCACACCCGGGATGTTATCCACATCATCGCCCATCAACGCAATGATGTCAGGAATCCTCTCAGGGGCTACGCCAAAACGCTCTCGTACCTCTTGCGGGGTATAGGTCTGGTCCTCATCCTTCGAATGGCTGTAAACAACCGTGTTGTCGTTGACCAACTGCAAAATATCTTTATCAGAACTGACGATCACCGTAGAAAAATTTTCTATTTTAGCCCTGCGGGCAATTGTCGCAATGATATCATCCGCCTCAAAGCCTTCTTTTTCGACAGAAACGATGCCCTGGGCCTGGATCACCTGTTTTATCAAGGGGATCTGACTGGAAAGCCCATCCGGCATGGGCGGCCGGTTGATCTTATACTCGGTGAATTTCCTTGTCCGGAAGGTTTCCCTGGAGACGTCAAAGCATACTGCCAGATACTGCGGATTTTTTTCTTTTAAAATCTTGCGTAACATCACCACGAACCCATAAATTGCATTTGTGGGTTGGCCGAAAGAAGTCGCAAGACCCTTGAGCGCATAAAAGGCCCTGTAACAAAAAGCCGTTGCATCGATCAGATACAATACCTTTTTATTCATTAGTGAACATAAGGAATTTAATGTGGTAGGATCGGACTCTTGAGGCTTTCTATCTTGATAGTGCTCTCAATTGAACTTCTTCGATGAACGTCTCGATTTGTTTATTCGAGGGATCCAGTTGCTGGGCGTCTACAGCTTCTTTAATGGCCGCGGCGTATTCACCTGCTTTGTAACTCATTTTTGCTTTTTCGAAAAGTATGTCTGCCTTTTCTTTTTTAGGATCTTGAAAATGGCGCTTTTGATTCTCAACCTCTTTTATGAAACTTGCCACCTCTCTCTCCCTGATAATCTCCAGAGGCCGATCTGAGAGAACCATGCGGATATCTTCCAAACGTTTTCGCGCCCTTTGCGTCCACGGGTCATCTCCTGAACCCATCAGCGCCCTTTTTTCCCAATAAATCTTTGCCTTATCCAGATCGCGCTTATTTTCGTAAAGGAGAGCGAGGTTCGAATAAGGACTCAAAAAATAGGGGTCTATTTGAATGGCTCTCAAGTAACTCTTTTCAGCACGCTCCATCATCCCTTTGGCCTCAAAGACAATACCCAAGTCATTGTGGACTATGGCATAAGAGGGGTCGAATTCCACGGCTTTTTGATAAAAGGTCGTGGCGTCATCCAAATTACCCATGCTCTGAATGGCGTAACCCTGGTCGCGATAGATCCTGGCTTGTTTCTGCAAGGCCGTTAAATTCTTTTCCTTTTGTTTCAATCCGGAAATATCGCCTTTTTCAAAAAGGGTTGTACCCTTTTTTTTCTCAGGTGCCTCGCTCGTTTGAACGTAGCCTTTATTATCAAACGCCAAATACCCTTTGTCTTGGGCAAAAAGGAAAGTGCTGGAACTAAAAACACCACAACCTATTAAGGCAATAGTAATAATGAAATTTCGGCAGGAATTAATAAGCATGGGCTTCCTGAAATTATTATACACTTTTAACTTAGCCCGTCAAGTAAATAATCACATCAAGGGTTGCAAATCCAGAGCAGGGTGTTTAACTCGACTTAAGAACTGAACTAATTCCTGGCTACTCGTGGCCTGAGTTTCATCAGCAATCTTCTCCATAAAATCAGGAATTCCTATCTCTTGACAGCGCGCTTTAAGTTTATCTCCCAGAAGTTCCTTTAATTCCTTAGGCATCCAGACAAGACGCTTAAGCCCTCCTTCCGCGAGAATGAACTTTTTGCTTAGGAGATACAATTTACCCACGCCCAAGAATCCCGGAGTTTGCACGCCTCCTCCTACGGAACCGGCCAGAGTGGTAAAAGTCATTCCCGAAGGGGTCATACCCGAATAATCACGATGGACTATCATCACACCGTTGGCTTCAGGGATAATCGCAAGAATACATTCAAAACAACCACAGGAAGACTGAGGTGAATCCATAAGAGAATACATGCTGACTTTTTCGATGCTCTTGTTGGATTTCTGAAGAACAAAATCGTTCACATTCTTCCATTGACCCAGCCTCTCATCCAGCACCGCTCCCTTCAGGACGGGTTGATTGGGTCCTGTCGGCGTAATCTCAAAAGAGGCCTTGGCATCCAGCCAAGAATAAGCTCCGCATAACCCTAAGCGTTCAGGCGTTATAATGCAGACATGATTCGGCGCAAAAGACTGACATAATAAACACGAGTAAAACGTATCCACGCTCTCATCTGTCATACCGCTGATTCTCTCGTCGCGCTCATCGTAGGTCTTTTTGGCTTCTTTAATTATTTTCTCCACGTCTTGAAGCTTGGTATAAATCTTGACCTGTATCTTATCAATGATAGCGCTATACTCTTGATGAAGCATGGCATGGAGAATCACGCCCAGATGCTTTAACCGGAACCCTTTATTAAAGGCATCGTTACTGATCCTGATCCAGTTCATATCGCGCTGACCCACATGCATGAGTCCCATGGCGTAATTAACGAAACGGTGGATCTGGCGCTCCAGGATCGGCTCAAAATCCTTCTGCATCTTCCGGCCGTAAACCTCGACGATGATAGCCAAAGGTAAAGATTTCTTGCCCGGTTCAAGCGCATCGATATCAGGACCGAAAAGCTCGACTTTAGCGTCTTGGACCTCTTCACTCTTTTTTGCCGTCAGATATTCAATGGAAAGGCTTGCCTTGCCCCCGAACTCCGCATACAAATTCTCCTTTCTCACCCGTTCTCCCTCAAAAGCAGCTGCGTAAGAAACAGGGACAGGGATATGGGCGATCTTGACCTTAACGCCCCTGACTTCAATACAACGCGCGACGATTTTCTTATAGTCTAATTCTTTGACCAGGGCCTCATAGGTGGTGATGCCAGAAGGCTTTATTTCCGGGATATCGGTATCCGCGATGATAGGAAACCCCATATTGATAGCGCCGGCACCTGTCGCATACTTAATGTCGTCGAGTTCCCCTAAAACCAGACCAAAGGCAAAAACCCTTTCCTTGGTGTACATTAGGCATTTCTGGGCATGGCCAGGCTTGATCCCGCCGAAGGTCAGGGCCGAACGGATCGCCCAGTTTAGAGGATAAATCCCTGATAGGGTATCTCGTCCGTAAGGAACGATATAATTGTCCCAGCCCATCTGCACATTCTCTTCGATGAGTTGATCGATAATGGACCTCCCTTTTACGGAAGAGCCTACAAAAATAAGGATATTCCTTTCCTGCAGCTGCCGGATAATCTCAACCGCGGTTTTGTTATCAGGAGCTGCCCCTAAGATGGCGGCAAATCCCGGCATGCGCCCGTCAACCAACTGGATACCCAGAGAGCGCATGATTGTATCGGTAAAGAAACCGTTACAGTCTTTCTGGGGCTCATTCGCATAAAGGTAACGCAGGGCCAGAATAATTTCTTCGCAAAACAACGTGGACATCCCGGCATTGAGGGCATCCCCCAGATAAGGAAGCCAGACCTTATCAGTAGGTATCACAGGTAACAAGGATCGGGCGTGCTCTAAAATAGGAGATACGTCTTTAAGGGTTTCGACTTTAGCACCTAACAGAGCATTGGCCATCGGCAGATAAAATGCCGTTTCCGGAAACCCTATCTGGCAGTCGGCACCCTTTTCTTTAATGGCCTTATCCAGGAATTGAGAAGCCTGCTGAAAAATCTCTTTAGCACCTCTGATAACCGAAGTAGCAACTTCCTTAGACATAAATCTTCTCCTTCTCTTTCACTAAACCTAAGATATCCGGATATCCGAAGCCTTCACTCAATAATCTATCTTTAACTTCCCTGATATCAAGACGCTCTCTCATCAGCCTTAAGAAAATACCGCTATTTTTTATATCGCCCACAAGGATGGCTCCTACTATGATATTATTTTTTAAAAGCACTTTTTTGTAAAGATGGTTCTTTTCGTCTGTTATCTTCATTTCCTCAAAGCCAGCCTCTCCTTCCTTTTTTTTATATATACCTAAAGAGATAACCGGCAAACCAAAGAATTCAATAGAGTTTATCCCTAGTGAGCCGTCGTATTTTACGCTCTCACCGGTCATATTCTGACCAGCGACCTTGCCCTGTTCGACAGCTATCGGCCAGAGTGCATTAACGGTATGCTCACCCAGCGTCAGATCAAAGCTCTCGCAGACGTCTCCGGCCGCATAAACAGAAGGTATATTGGTTTGTAAAAGATTGTCTGCAATGATGCCTTCATTGACCTTGATTTCTGTTTCTTTTACTAAACCAATATTGGGCGATACCCCCTTACCGACGATTATCAAAGAACAGCCTATGGCTTTCCCTGAATCCAACTTGACTGCTTTTATATCACCGTTACCTATAACTTCGGTTACGTTTTGGCCAAAGATCATTTCTATTCCATTTTCTTCTAATCTTTTCTGAACGAAATGAGCTGCCTGGAAATCCAGCATCTGTGATAATACCTGTTTCGACCTGATAATTACTTTTACGTCAATTTTTCTCTTTTTTAAAGCATAGGCTGCCTTAAGACCAATAAGCCCTCCACCTAAGACGCAAGCGGTTTTAGTAACCGGGAGCAAACCTTCTATCTCTTTGGTGTCTTTTATAGTGCGAAATCCAAAAACGCCTCTTTTTTTAATGCCTGGGGTTTCGGGAAATTTGGGACTTGCACCAGTGGCAATGAGTAAAGCATCGTAGCCTATCTGACTTTTATCTTCACAGACAACCTTATTCTTTTTGGGGTCAATGCGGCTGACTTTCTTATTTAAAAGTAGTTCTATATTATTCTCTTTATAAAAATTTTCAGGACGGTAGAGAATCTTATCCTCTTTGACATCCCCGGCCAGATAATAGGAAATCAGGCAGCGGCAATAAGCATTGTAATCCTCATCGGAAATAACAATGATTTTGGATTCCAAATCCCTGCTGCGTATTGCCTCAACCCCTGCAATCCCCGCCGCCGAATTCCCGATAATAACGAATTGTTTCATCTTTTACCTTACCCGTCTAAATTTTTTGCTATATAAATGAACCTGGCGTTATTTCGAGCGAATGGAGCTTTTAGTTACTTTGTAAAAGATTTTATGCGTTTTGGCTTGCGGCACAATTAGAAAATTTTTGGCACAGCGTTAGCTTGGCGTACGCAAGGAATTACGTCGAGCTGAAGCCGAGTAACCAAGGCTCGCCAGCGTAAGTTGCGAGCGAAAGCGAGACGTAAACTGAAGCGCACGGCAAAAATTTTCGTGACGCAAGACAAAACCATAAAATCAACGCTTAGTATCTAAAGCTACTTCTTCCTGCCAGATGATGGCACCGGTAGGACAGGCCTTGACGCAAGCCGGCTCGTCCTTATCCTTGCATTTATCGCATCTCACAGGAATTTTATCTTTAAGATTTGGCCGGATGGCGCCATAGGGACAGACCATCACGCACATCCAGCAACCCACGCAACGACTTTCATCATGCTCAACTAATCCTTTGGCCTTATTGTAAACAAGTGCTCCTGCCATACAGGCATCCACGCACTTAGGGTCTTGACAATGCCTGCAGGAAACCGGGTAGTTCTTTCCTTGGGCAGACAAAACTTTTTTTCTAGGCAGGGATATTTTTCCTTCTTTAATCGCCTTAAATAAATCCTGTATTACAGAATGCGCTAAACTACAGGCTATCTCGCAGGATTTGCATCCTAAACATTTTTTGACATCGTAATAAAGAGTCTTCATCTGTCCTTAAGCATACATCACAGGTTTCAATTTCAAAGCTTGGCGCTTCTTGTCGATATGCGCGATCATAAGTTTGGCCATCTCCAGAGGGTCATCGCAGAATTCGAATCTTGCACCCAGCACCCCTTCCAGCTCTTTGGTCAAATAATCCGTTAGATTTTTACTGCCCAGAGTGGCAAGGGGACTGGCACCAAAAATCGTGTAGACTCCTGAGGCCATAAAATAGAAACCAATGGTAATGGCCTTCTCCGACATCCATTCCGGCGCGCATCCTGCAGCAGGGATATCGGATAAATCTTCACCCAGGCCACCTTCCTGGACAATATAGGAAGCTGCCGTTAATATGCGTGAATTATCAACGCAGGAACCCAAGTGCAGGACTGGCGGGATCCCTACGGCTTCACAGATTTCCTGAAGTCCCTTACCAGCGTATTCCTTGGCTGCTTCGGGTATTAAAAGACCCTGCTTAGCACAAGCAATCGCAGAACAGCCAGTCTGTAAGACCAAACAATCGTTCTTTATGAGCTCCTTAACTAAAGTGGTATGAAAATAATCATGAGTCTGTTTGGCGTTATTACACCCCACCACACCTGCCAAGCCACGTAACCTTCCGGAGATAATGGCATCATTGAGAGGCTTATACGTCGCGCGATACCTCCCCCCTAAAATCTGAAAGACAATCTCTTTGGTAAAACCCGCCACCAGATCCATCTCTTGTTTGGGGATATTCACTCTTGTTTTATTGCGGTTGGCAAAATTCTCAACACCCATTTTGATGATCTGCTTAGCCACTTCATAAGCTCTTTTTGATTCAAATTCGATATGTGTGACTCCGGGAAAACGTGCTTTGGGATTCGTGGTAACCAGTTTTGTGTGAAAACAGGTAGCTGTCCCCTGTAGGGCCGGCATAATACACTGCACATCCACCATCATCAACTCAACCGCACCGGTAATAATCGCTAATTCCTGCTGCAAGAAATTCCCGGCCACGGCAATGCCATGACGCATAAGCACTTCATTTGCCGTGCAACAGATACCTGCCAGATTAATTCCTTCGGCACCCAGGCTCTTGGCTAATTCTGCCAATTCCGGATCCTGGCTGGCTTTGACAGCCATCTCAGATAAAATAGGTTCGTGGCCATGCACCACGATATTGACATGATTTTCCTTTAATACGCCCAAATTGACCTTGCCTCTTATAGGTTGAGGACTACCTAAAATAACATCCTGCACATCCGTAGCGGCCATGGAACCTCCCCACCCATCGGATAAAGCACAGCGCATTCCTGAGGCTATAAGATTCTTGTAATCGTTATCTACGCCCATGTGAGTCGAGTGTAACAACTCTACAATTTCTCTGTCAATCCCGCGAGGTATGATACCTAATTTTCTCCAGATCTGCTGGCGTTTTTTGGGTGCGCGCTTAGAAAACGTTAATTCCCCCTCTTGTTTACCGAATTCTTCCAGTAATTTTTTGGAAAGTTCTTTGAGGACCTCTTCTTTGGGCTTATTGATATCAATATGGAACTCCTCAGCCAAACTCCTGAATTTTGCAATATCAAGAATGTCGTAATCATGCGCGTGGCCCTCGGATAATAAGTAAAGGGTGTGTGCCACATCCCGGCCATGGTCTGAATGCGCTGAGGCGCCGACCGCAATCTTACGCGCCAGGTTTCTTGCGGCAATGGTATCGGCATTAGCACCGCAGACGCCTACCTGAGCTCCCTCACCAAAAGGGTCAATTCGGCAAGGTCCCATACTGCAGACAGTACAGCAGATGCCCAGTTGTCCGAATCCACACTGCGGCTGCTGCACCTCCAGCCTGTCCCAAGCTGTCTTGATATTTTCGTCTTGCGCTTTCTGTAAAGCCTCCTGCGTAGCTTTATCTATGGATTTCTGTTCAATACTTGACATACATTCCTCCATCTATAATCCCGCGGCGTCTAACACAAGCGGTACCTTTTTATCCCAGCCAATGGGCATGATGTGAATCCCCTGGCACATAGGTTTTAACTCCTTGATTAACCTGGCAGCTATCTCAACTGATTTTGCACTCTTATCTTTGGTTTCTTCCATTTCTTTGATTAAATTATCCGGCACAGTTACTCCGGCGACATTTTTGTTCATGTATTTTGCCATACCCGCTGATTTCAATAATACGATTCCAGCTAAAATAGTAGTCTTAAGATGTTTTATTTTGTTTAAGAAATTCTCAAAAATCTTAACATTGTATATGGCCTGGGTTTGAAAAAATTCCGCGCCAGCTTCTATCTTCTGCTCCATCTTGATAATCTGTGGCTCGATAGGGTCTGCTCCAGGATTAACCACTGCTCCTACGCAGAATTTAGGCGCTCGGCCTTCTAATTTGTTACCCTTCATGTCCAAACCTTCCTGAAGCTTTCTAACAACTCCTAAAAGCTGCACTGAATCCAGATCAAAAACAGGCTTTGCCTCAGGATGGTCGCCCATAGTCGTATGATCACCGGTTAGAATCAAAAGATTCTCAATGCCTAAGGCAGCAGCGGATAAAATATCTGACTGGAGGGCTAAACGGTTCCTGTCGCGGCAAGTCACCTGGAATATCGGTTCAAAACCCCTTTGCTTTAGGAGACTGCAAACCGCAAGGGAACCCAGCCGCATCACAGAACTCTGAAGGTCCGTGACATTTATCGCATCGACCCTTGAACGAATGAGTTCAGCGTCTTCCAGAAGTTGACCTGTTTCAATACCCTTGGGGGGACCGATTTCGGAAGTAAGCAAAAATTGACCTGCTAGGATTTTTTCCTTGAATGTCATTAAGCGAAGTGAATCTCTCTGAGGTAATTGTTGTAATGAAAATAGACTTTTATCTCTTCAAACAGACGCTTTCGTCTCGTGACACAGATAGCCTCGTTCCAGTTATTATCATAATAAAAAGAGACCCCCATGCTGTCTATTTCTCTAAGCAGTATATCCAGCAAGGGCTTGTCGATTCTTTGAGCTTTTAATATTTTAACGCTAACAGGCAGGGCCGGGATCCCGTAAATTGTTTTGTTTTCCATATCCGCAGCATGGGGCTTGTGATGAAGAAAATAGATTGTGCTGCCACCCGGGCCATGGGAGAACAAAAAATGGATGAAATCCTTTGTATGTTCCGGGTTGACAATAATATTGCCTTGGGCGTATTCGCAAGAGACCCCTTTAGCGATGTAACTATCAAACATCTGCTTTTCGATTTTTCCCGAGGATATGGAGGTGACAAGCAGATGCCTGCCTTCGATAATCTCTGGAAACTTCTGAATCAGCTTCCTTAAATCCAATTTGGCCTGATTATAAAAGAGAAAGAAACCGTAACCGCTCTCCAAGAAACCATACTCAACAGTAGTCTTCCTACGCATGAACTTATTAATAGTTGTACCTAAATACTTAAATATTTCTTTCATCTGGTTGCTTTTTGGTCCTTGGCAACTTCAACGAGGTTGCGCATCAGCATGGTAACAGTCAGAGGCCCAACGCCTCCGGGAACAGGGGTGATCCAAGAAGCACGCATTTCGGCACCTTCAAACTCTACGTCCCCTACGATTTTATCACCGATACGATTGATCCCTACGTCTATGACGACAGCGCCCTCTCTGATCCACTCTCCCTTGATAAGGCCTGCCTTGCCTACGGCTACGATTAAAACTTCCGCCTTTCTGACATGCTCCTCTAATTTTCCTGCCTGGCTTGTGCCGATATGACATACTGTTACTGTGGCAAATTTATCCAATAAGAGGAGGGCTAAAGGTTTACCGACTATCTCGCTGTGTCCTACGATAACCACCTCTTTGCCGTAAAGATCGACCCCGCTTGCATTCAGCAATTCCATCACCGCCTGAGCCGTACAAGGCGCAAGTACTGCTTTGCCGAAAATAATTTTACCCATATTCGCAGGATGCATCCCTTCAATGTCCTTCTCAGGAAAGATGAATTGGCTTATTTTTTTATAATCGATGGCGGCAGGTAAAGGCATCTGGACGATAATGCCGTGCACAGAATTATCAGAATTTAATTTCTGAATAAATTCAATTAATGAACCTTCCGTCGTATCAGCGCTTAATTTATGCAATTGATAAACTATCCCTAAATTTTCTGCTACTTTAGTTTGCGATTTTACATAGCTAGCTGCGCCTGCATTCTCTCCTACCATAATACTCGCCAGGACCGGCTTATTTTTCAAACCAGCAATCTCCTCCTTAATTTTTTCTTTGATCTGCTCCGCTAATGGCTTACCCTCTAATAATTTTGCCAACTTTAACCTCCGTGTCTCTGCGGATTTTTTTCATCCGTCTTGCCTTCTTCTCTAATTCTTTTCTTACGGATTTGGTTAACGACTTATCATTTAATGATTTTAGGTTTATCTCGACGTTAGCGCTTGCCGAAGCAAAGGCTGATTCCAGCAGAACTGCAGCCACCATGACGTCACTTATCAAGTTGACATTGCCTTTCTTGATGAGACCCGGGCATAACTTGATTGCTTCAAAACAAAGGCGGCACACCATAAAGGGAATATCCAGGGCGTCCTTTATACTCTTGGATTTATAGGCGAATACGTCTAAATCAACGAGGTCTAAGAATTTGCCATGCAGTTCCTCCGATTTTTTTAGGATTTTTTTTAAATCCGCTTCGAAGGAGGCGTACTTGGGTTTACCTAAAGTAAAGTTCACCACCATACTGATAAGACTGGCTCCTAGCGCTGCTGTTAAAGCCGCCGCAGAACCTCCGCCAGGAGCGGGCAACTTTGCCGCTAAATCATCTAAGTATTGTTTAAGTGAACTGTTTTTATACATGATTTCGTTGACTCGTTATCTCGAAAAAAGTAACCATCAATCGAGAAGGGCTTACGATAGACCTACGATATTGCCTTTTTTGTCGATATCAATCTTCTCTCCCACGGGGTGGCTGGGCAGCGCCGGCATGGTTTTCATCTCGCCACAAAGAGGATATAAAAATCCTGCTCCGATGGATGCCCGGATATCTCTGATGGGAAGCGTAAAATCCCGAGGTCTTCCTTTTAGGCTAGGGTCATGTGTTAAGGAAAGATGCGTCTTGGCCATACAGATAGGTAGTTTATCATAACCCTGCTCGGTGTAAACCTTAATTTTTTCTTCGACTGCGCCTGCATATTCGACATCCTTGGCCCCGTATATTTTTGTCGCGATAGTCTCAATCTTCTCTTTTATGGAAATATCTAACGGATACAGAAGTTTAAAATTGCTCTTTTCTTTGGCGGCGGCCATGATGCTCTTAGCGAGCTTAAGTCCCCCTGAGGAACCTTTGGCCCATACCTCACTGACACAGCAATCAAAGGCACCGAATTCCAGCGCTTTTTTCTTTACCAATTCTATTTCTTTTTTTGTATCCGAGGTAAATCGATTAACGGCAACCACCACCGGTACACCGAAGAGAGAAACATTCTCAATCTGTTTCTGTAAGTTGCAAGCTCCTTCCTCTATAGCATCTAAGTTTTCTTGAGTCAAGGCTGGATCTAAAGGTTTGCCCGCGACAACCTTAAATCGACCGCTATGCGCTTTTAAGGCCCTGACAGAACAAACCATAGCTACAGCATGGGGAGCTAAACCGCTTGCGCGACATTTTATATCAAAAAATTTCTCTGCCCCGCAATCCGCTCCAAATCCAGCCTCTGTCACCACATATTCGGATAGCTTCAGCGCTATACGGTCCTGTAATATGGAGCTATTGCCGTGGGCGATATTCGCAAAAGGTCCGGCATGCACAAAACAAGGGGTGTTTTCGATCGTCTGAATCAGATTAGGCTTTATGGCATCTTTCAGGAGAACGGCCATGGATCCCGCGACCTGCAGATCTTCGCAGGTGACAGGTCGGCCGTCCTGGGTATGGGCCACGACGATCCGCCCCAGGCGTTTACGCAAGTCCATTAAACTGGAACTCAAGGCCAAAATAGCCATGATTTCGGAAGCCACTGTTATATCAAATCCGCTATCGCGGGGTAACCCATCGTCTTTGGAACCTAAACCGGTCTTGATGTTCCTTAAAGAACGATCGCTGACATCCACCACGCGTCTTAAAGTTATTTTCTCAGGATCGATCTGAAGCTTATTCCCCTTAAACAAAGAATTATCCAGAAAAGCAGCTGCGAGATTATGGGCAAGGCCCACTGCATGTACATCTCCGGTAAAATGAAGATTAAAATTCTCCATGGGCAAAACCTGGGAATACCCTCCGCCGGCTGCACCTCCTTTTATACCAAAGACAGGCCCCAGCGACGGCTGCCTGATACAGGTTGAGGTTAACCGACCCAATCGATTCAGGGCCATCGAGAGACCAATGGTAGTAACGGTTTTACCCTCCCCCAGAGGTGTAGGTGTTATGGCAGTCACCAAAACATATTTTCCTGATTTCCTATTCTTAATTTTATCCAGGATACCCAAATCGATCTTGGCCATATACCTACCATAAGGCACGAGGTATCGTTTATCTATCTTTAATTTTTTGGCGATATTTTCTATCGGGACTATTTTTGCTTTCTGGGCGATCTTGATATCAGACAACATAAGTCTCCTCCAGTTCAAAGGCATTCTTTATCAAATCGAATTTGGGTGCGTTATCGCAATAGATAATGGAAACCACATCGAATCTGGCTTTAGCATCCAGAAGTTGATTCTCCTTAAGGAACAGGAGCGCAGCTCTTGACATCTGTCTCTGTTTAAAAAGGGAAACAGCCTCTTGTGGCTGGCCGCACCTGAGAGAGTTCCTCGTTTTTACTTCAATGAAACAATACGTGTCCTGATCCATGCCAATGATATCTATCTCTCCCAGCCTGGTTTTAAAATTCTTTAGCAGAATCTTATAACCATTTTCTTTCAGGAAGCCAGCGGCTGAATTTTCTCCCCTTTGCCCCAGGCATACATTTCTTTTAGACATAGCAAAAACTCCTTCTATGAATGGAACAAGGACCGATTCTTTTCAATATCTCTCGGTGTTCTTGCGTCGGATAGCCTTTATGTTTAATGAATCGATATTGAGGGTAGGTTTTGTCATAGGAAACCATAATACGATCCCGCGTTACTTTGGCCAGGATGGAGGCGCAGGCAATGCTCTTGGACCTAGAGTCTCCATTCGCAATGCCCGTATAAGGGACGTCTATATCCAAAGTCAAATTCCCATCCACTAAAACGCAAATGCGGCTTTCACTTTTGGGTTTTGACTTCGCTATCAAATGGTTGATAGCTTTTTGCATGGCTAAGCGCGTGGCCTCTAAGATATTCACGCGGTCAATGATGGCCTCGGGGACAACGCCTATGCCGAAAACACAATTAAGAATAATTTCCTGGAAGGCTCTCTCCGCTGCCACCACAGGCCCGGCTAAAGGGCCCCGGCCTGCCTCATCAACGCCGATAATTAAATCAAATCCCTTTTTTTTAAATTTTCTCTCGAAATAAAGCACCCTACTCTTCGTGGCTTTCGATTTTCGTGGCCTGTTTGCCGACTTTGCCTCTTAAATAATAAAGCTTGGCCCTCTTGACTTTACCTGAACGCAAAACTTCGATACGCTCAATACTGGGTGAATAGGTTGGAAAGACGCGCTCGATGCCTTCTCCATAAGAAACCTTTCTTACGGTAAAGCTTTCCCTTAAGCCTGAACCTTTCTTGGCAATGACCACACCCTCAAAAGGATGCAGACGCACCCTATCAGGCCCTTCAGGGATCTTGACCAGGATTTTAACTGTATCACCCACGTTGAACTTAGGAATCTCTTTTCTGGTAAATTCGGCTTCAATCAACTTTAGCTTATTCATGCTTTATTTCTCTCCTCTTAGAGTTTAATGGCAGAAGATCCGGCCTTCGTTCCTTTGTCCTCTTGAGAGCTTCCTTTTTTCTCCAAGCCTCGATTTTTTTGTGGTCACCGGATAAAAGAATCTTAGGCACGGCCTTCCCTTTAAAATTTGCCGGCCGCGTGTATTGCGGATATTCTAATAGATTACCTTTGAATGACTCAAAATTCAAGGAATTTTTATCACCCAGCACTCCAGACAGGAGTCTGACGACCGCATCGACCAAAACCATGGCCGGCAGCTCTCCTCCCGTCAAGACATAATCGCCGATGGAGACCTCTTCATCAACCAGATAAATTCTCACCCTCTCATCAACACCTTCATAATGGCCGCATACCAGAATCAGATGCCGCGCCCTGGCTAAACGTTGGGCCATTTTTTGATTGAATCTCCTGCCTTGCGGACATAATAAAATGACGCAAGCCTTACATCTTGTGACTTGAGATTTGATTTTTTCGACGGCATTGAAAATGGGCTCGCAGGTCATCACCATGCCTGAACCTCCGCCAAAGGGACGGTCATCCACCTTCCTGTGCTTATCGCGCGTATAGTCTCTTTGATTGTGTATGTAAATTTTGACGCGTCCCTTCTGTTGTGCCCGCTTGACAATGGATTCATTAAGTATGGGCTCGAACATTTTAGGAAAGATTGTTATGATATCGATTCTCATGTCTGATTGTTAAATTTATCCAGAAAATCCTTTTTAAACTCTGCGAACCTGTCTTGGGCGATAGCCTCTCTAATCTTTTGCATGAGCTCCAGATAAAAATAGATATTATGCAGTGAGACGAGTCGTAAGCCCAGGAGCTCTTGCGCATTTAATAAATGGCGTAAATATGAGCGGCTGTAATTCCTGCAGGTGGCACAAGCACAATTTTTATCTAAAGGACTGAAATCTTCTGTGTAGGGAGCATTACGGATGGTGATTTTTCCCTCACTGGTAAAAGCCGTACCATTCCTGCCGTAGCGCGTGGGCACAACACAGTCAAACATATCCACGCCAACACCGACAGCCTCGATGATATCCTGGGGCACGCCAACACCCATCAGGTATCGGGGTACTTGCGTTGGTAGTAAATCAACGACAAGGTTGACTATATTATATCTTAAATTCATCGGCTCGCCAACCGAAACTCCACCTATGGCATAACCGTCAAAATCCAGTTCGAGCATCTGCTCGATGCAAACCTTGCGCAAATCTTCATACGTCGCTCCCTGGATAATCCCAAACAGAGACTGAATTTCTCTGGGGCGCTCAACCGCCAGAGACCTTCTGGCCCAATCCAAGGTGCGCCGCATGGCTATCTCAGCATGATCCTTGGCACAAGGATAATGCACGCATTCATCCAGCGGCATCATGATATCAGAACCTAAATCTCTCTGGATCTTTACGACATCCTCAGGAGTCAGAAAATGCTTCAGACCGTCGATATGCGACTGGAACTCAACCCCCGGATCAGAGACCTTTCTTAAAAGCGCTAGGCTAAAAATCTGATAACCTCCGCTGTCCGTCAATATCGGTTTCTTCCAGGACATGAAATTATGGAGGCTGCCTGCTTTTCGGATCACCTCCATCCCTGGCCGAAGGAACAAGTGATACGAATTGGATAATAAAATCTGTGCCTTCGCCTCCTCCAATTCCTCAACGGATAAGGCCTTGACTGTGCCTTGCGTCCCAACCGGCATAAAACAGGGAGTGGCAATCTCTCCGCGGCTCGTAATTAGCCTCCCCAGCCGCGCCCTGCTGTTTTTGTCTTGATGAAGGAGTTTAAACATAATCACACTAGACGATTAGCATCGCATCACCATAACTATAAAACCTGTATTTCTTAGAAATAGCCTCCTGATAGGCTTTTTTAATCAATTTCTCCCCAGCAAAGGCGCACACCAGCATAAAGAGAGTGGTACGGGGAAGATGAAAGTTAGTCAAAAGAGAATCCACCAGCTTGAATCGGTAACCTGGATAAATAAATAAATCGGTGTACCCCTCTTGTCTGCCGGATGCATAGGTTTCCAGGGCGCGGAGGCTGGTTGTGCCTACGGCCATAATATGACTTTGGCAACTGCGAGCTCTTTTTATTTGTCGGTGGGTTCTTTCAGGAATCCTAAAATACTCTTGTTCCATCTGATGTTGCGTAATATCTTGAACCCTGACCAGCTGGAATGTCCCCACGCCGACATGCAAAGTCAAATGAGCGACACGTACACCTTGCAATTTTATTTTACCGATAAATTCTCTTGTAAAATGCAATCCGGCCGTAGGAGAAGCGATAGCACCCGGGACTTTTGCGTAAACCGTCTGATAAGAGATACGATCCGATTCCTCAGGCCTTCTTTTTATATAAGGTGGAAGTGGCATCACGCCCAGTTCGTATATGCTCTTTGAATCAAGGATATTGAAGGCAATCTCATTCTTCCCGCATACTACACCAGAGACCTTTCCAGAGTCAAAAATAATCTTTTCTCCTACCTTGACCCGGCTAGGTTTGATGAAAGCCTTAAAACGATTGGTTGCCAGATTTTCAAGGAGCAGAACCTCCACTTTCCCCTTGGTTGATCTAAACCCCTGCAGTCGCGCTGGGAGAACCTTGGTGTTGTTTAAGACTAAAAGGTCATCTTTATGCAGAAACTCAAGGATGTCCCTAAAGCCACGATGTTCGATGGTGCCCTTCTTTCTGTTTAAAACCAGCAGCTTTGCTGTATCGCGCTTTTTAAGGGGATATTGAGCGATCAACCCCTTTGGCAGGATGTAATCAAATTTAGAAAGTTCTAACATTGGCATTCAGTAATGGCTGATTCGTGAACCCGGATAATAATACTTAAGGATCTGCTCATGGGTGCGGCCCTGCTTGGCCATAAAATAAGCACCCCATTGACAGAGTCCAACGCCATGCCCCCAGCCAGTTCCTTCAAAGACAGCGTCTTGATTGACAACATTTACGTTAAAACGGGTGCTTCTTATGATATTTACGCCGATCAGATTCCTAAAGTCCTTGGCCGCAACTTTCATTTCTCTGTCGGCAGTTATGATCTTAAGGTCTCTGACCCTTCCAGACTCATTGCGTCCTGATATCGCCAAATATTTTATGGGGCCTGTCTGGATACCTCCTTGCTCTAACTTTTCCTGGATCTCATCCAGCGTCAAAACGTAATGCCATCTAAAATGCGGAGAGTCTTTGCAGAATCCGCACACAACACCTTTAAGAGGTGCAATATCTATCTTCCAGAGGGCAAAAGACGCTTCCGTGTGCCCCCCGCAAGTGGCTGAAAAAAAAGTCGGAAAAACCTTTCCTTTAAAATTAAGAATTTTTCCTTTCGTTTGCTCCACAGCCCTGTTGGTCCGATAGCGTTCAGAGGTCCTGCCTCCGTAAACCTGAGAATAGATGTCACTGGTGACATCAAAATCTTTCGCCTTATTTTTCTCCATCTGATACAAAACATATGTCCGAGAAACTACGGCCTGGGCCATCAAAGCCTCCATAGGCCAATAATGTGAGGCTTCGTGATAGAGGATCCCTTTGACGTAATCTTCTATGTCAATGCGATTGACCACGGTCAGGGTGTCTTTCTTGCCTCTTAAAAAGTGTATCTCGCCCCGGAATAATCGGTCATTCACGCTGATAAAGCTGTGGTCGTCGACCCGAATGATAAGGGAAGAAACATTAAAAAACTCTCCTGCCAAAGCGATCCCACCCTTTTGGGCAATCACCGTCGTTCTCAAGGAATTCCCACTTAAGATAACCTTCCCCGAAGAATCCGTTATTTCAAAGGGTGCTTTCAATTTAACGCGCAGGCTACGCTCCTCCTGAAAAACAGCTACGCGCACGTAACGTGACTCTTCCTGGCAAGCTACATACTGAAAGGTTGAGGCACTAACCTGAATAATAAAAATGAGAAAAAGGATTCTCCAGACAGACTTCATCGGCGAGACCATAGCCAAAATACGAGAGAAAGGATAAGGCTTAACAATATGGATGTCATAATAGGAAGATAAAAAGTGAAATTCTTCTTTTGGATATAAATGTCTCCTGGAAGTTTCCAGGGGACATTTATATCTCCGGTGAGTTTTCCCAAAAAAGGCATCTTGTTGAAAAATGTTAATAAAACCCCGAGGCCTATTAAGATAATTCCGAAGACAATTAATGTTTTTCCGATTTCCTGCATCGCTCTATTTCCGAATAAAGGCACCCGCAATATTTCTGGCAATAGATACCTTCACTCTTGGCCTGCTCATGCGCTTTTTTAAAACCCGGCCGAAAATCTTCATAAAAAAATCCCACTCCTGTTTCGCGGGAGATTTCACTCCCTATGCTTTTGAGTTTCTCCTGGTCCTGATAGGGACTGACCAGCAGGGTCGTAGAAAAATAAGCGCAGCCCATTTCTTTTGCAGCCAAAGCGCACCTTTGAAGTCTTAAGGACCAACATATAGCGCATCTCTCGGGCCTCTCCTCCTTTAAATTCACGGCCTGAAAGAATTCCTCTGGATGGTATTCCGGGTGAACCATCTCCAAATTATGCTTGTGGCTGAAATCTACTACCGCTTTCAAACGATTTTTGTATTCACTAAAGGGATGGATGTTAGGGTTGTAAAAATATCCCCTCACGTTGTATCCTTTCTCTTTTAAACGCTCCAGAGGATATATCATGCACGGCGCGCAACAGGTATGCAATAGTAAGTGCATAGTTAACGTTCTTGAGTTCCTGGCTCCTAGCTCAAGGGAGCTGATTAGCAATTCTATTTGTTAGGCCGGATTTGTTTTGCCTCTTGCACCGCAAAATAAAAGGCTAAGGCATAAAATATCTGCAGCAGAATAAACCTAAAACCCCCAAAAAAGGTCAGCTTGGAAAGATACAAAAAGAATGCAAATGCGCCGAAAAGGATCGTTCCAACTACCGCATACTTCTGCGATTTTATTAACCCGATACCAAATACGATATTACTGATACCCATAATTAAATTCTCAAATAAAATTATTTTATAGTATCGGCTACTTATATCAATGCCGCTATGTCTGATTAAAAACGCTGCATACACATAAAGAATACCCAGCAATACCATAATCCAGGCAATAGTTTTTAATCTTAATGAATGCTTCATATTTCACGCCCCGTTCGAAATCCACCCAGAAGGGTGGCACTTGCCTATCCTTTCCTTTAAGGCAAGGTGCAAACCAATCCAGCCGTAAAAAATCGAACCGTCCCCTATTTTCTTATTCTATTCTCCTGTTAAGTCGTAGCCATTCATTCTTTCACAAGACCTTTCACGTAAGTCAAATATTGATTTTCCGTCATGCAATTTCCCTCCTGATCGCAAATGGTAATCCGCTTCAATTCGTTTATATGAAAATAAAAACGACCCGTAGTGATAAACTGAAGAGGACTGGCCATAACAAAAAACTTCAAGGAAGTTGGTTCATAAACGTATCGGTATCCCTGCCTTTTCCCTTCTGCTAAATCCTCGCAGATATAGGGAGAATTTGATGAACCCAGGGTTTTTAGACTGGCCGGATATTGACCGTGCACTTTGTGGTAAGTATCGATTGCCTCATATATCGTTTTACAACTGACAAATGCCGAAATTTCATTCACATAAATATTCATAACGGAACGGGTCTTATAAACCCCACTGATGAACGTGATTATAAAAAAAGCCAAACAAAATATAACCAAAACAAGAACAATGTATTTGATCATAATGCCTCCTGGGCTTTCAAAACCAATTATCCTGTTTATTACACATCAGATTTTGTGGGTGACTTGGACTGGTTTCGAGCAAGGCACTCTCACGCTGCCAGCGAGTGACCAAAGGATGTCAACTCCACACCGGGCGCAGGGATACCAGGCGCAGGGATCCATGAGATGACACCTTTGGGCAGGACCCGCTGGCCTTCGAAAAAATCCAAGGCACCCCGCCGTATCGGAACGGCGGGTGCCCCGTCTCCTGCGGGGGCAGGACCCACAAAATTCGCCTATCATGACAAAAGAGCAGTTTTACGAATAACATTAGAAACGCTTTGAGATTGGGTTTAGAAACGCTTTAGAATAATTCTGGTTGTTTTTCGTATTTGAGGCCGAAATGCTCAAAGGACAATTTGGTGGCCAGGCGTCCGCGGGAGGTTCGCTTGAGATATCCGGCTTTCAGTAAGTACGGCTCAACCGTATCTGCGATGGTATCGACTTCTTCATTAAGGCTGGCTGCCAAGGCCTCAACACCCACAGGCCCTCCTGAGTAAGATTCCAGGATCAACTTCAGCACCTTACGGTCCAAATCATCCAGGCCTGCCTTGTCAATCCCCAGTTCGTCCAAGGTCTTGGCTGCGCATCCGGCGTTGACTGTGGCTATTTTGGCGACCTGGGCATAATCTCTGATTCTGCGCAAAAGCCTGTTGGCAATACGCGGTGTTCCCCGGCTGCGTCTGGCGATCTCAAAAGCCGCTTCCTCTTCTATATCCATACCCAGGATCTTGGCCGAATGCTTGATGATCTTTGCCAGGTCTTCTATCTTATAAAAATCCAGATTATAAAATATGCCAAATCGGCCGCGTAGGGGTGCTGCCAATAAGCCACTTCTCGTGGTAGCTCCCACCAGCGTAAAGGGTTTAAGGTTAAATTTAATAGTCTTGGCATAAGGGCCTTTATCAATGACAAAATCAATCTGAAAACTCTCCATGGCCGGATACAAAAACTCTTCCACCACTTTAGAAAGCCGATGGATTTCGTCAATAAACAGGATGTCCCCCTTTTCCAGGTTCGTGAGAATCCCTATCAAATCTCCAGCGCGTTCTATAGCTGGTCCGGATGTGGCCGTAATCTTGGTGCTCATCTCATGAGCGACAATGTGGGCGAGCGATGTCTTGCCTAATCCCGGTGGGCCACTTAATAACACGTGTTCCAGGGGCTCCTTCCTCTGTTTTGCCGCCTGAATGGATATCTTGAGGTTATCCACAATCTCTTTATGACCAACAAACTCAGATAATTTCTTAGGCCTTAAAGAAATGTTGAGAACTACATCCTCTTCTGTCTCTTGAGGCTTATGAACGAAAGGTTCGGTTCGACCCTTAAGAAGCGTCTTTCTGGTCTCTTCGGCCATAAGGTATAATATTCTCCTTATTCCTTAAAATCTCGATATCCTGGAACAGCTCTCTTTGCCGGCAGATAATCTCTTTCATCCTGACCAGCTCCAGGATAGCCAGGAAGATAACAATAACCTCCATTTTGCTTTTTGACTTTTCAAACAGCTGGGATAACTGGATGACTGACTTCTCCAGGAGAAGATGCAGGATCTCATGGATCTTCTGTTCGATGGTGAATTCATCCTTGATGACTTCGTAAAAAACTTCTTTGGGAACATCTTTCAGCGCTTTGGTAAAAGCGTTAATCAGATCAAAGATGCTTGCCTCAAAATAAACCTCACCCTCCTGGCCGGGGAGCTCTTTCTCTATCTGTGTTTTAGGCCGCTTAAACACCTCTTTCTGATCAGTCTCTCTCTGACGCAGTGATTCAGCGATCTCTTTAAACCTTTCATATTCGAGTAGCCGCCTCACCAATTCCTCGCGGGGGTCCTCGGGTTCGCCTTCCTGCACCTCTTGAGGCTCGGCAGGCAAAAGCATTTTGGACTTAATCTGCATGAGAGTAGCTGCCATCACCAGGAACTCTCCAGCGATATTAAGATCCAGAAGCTGCATCAGATTCAAATATTCAAGATACTGCTCGGTGACCTTGGCAATGGGGATATCGTAAATATTGAGGTGGTCTTTCTTGACCAGATACAGGAGCAGATCAAGCGGACCTTCGAATATCTCTAGTTTAATTTTATAAGACATTTATAAATTGATTAGTTTTTTGACTTCTGCCAAGGTCTTGCGTGCAATGGACTGAGCCTTACTTTTGCCCTCTTCTAATATCTTAAAGATCTCGCCCTTATCTTTAAGAAGTTTATCTCTTTTTTTCTGGATAGGCTCTAAGACCTTGATGAGCCTCTCGCTGAGCTCCTTCTTGCAATCCGTGCAACCGATCCGGGCCTTGCGGCAAAGCTCATCCACTTCCTTCTTTCGCTCAGGCGCAAAGACCGCATAATAATTATGCACATTGCATTTATCCGGATGGCCGGGGTCGCTCAACTTAATCCTCTGAGGGTCGGTAAACATGTTTGCAACTTTCTTTCGGATAACAGAGGGTTCCTCCGATAGCGCAACAAAATTATTATAACTCTTGCTCATCTTTCTTCCGTCAAGCCCTAAAAGACGCTGCGTCTTTGTCAAAAGCGCCTGAGGGTCGGAAAAATAATCTTTTTTATAAAGATGATTGAATTTTCTGGCGATCTGCCTGGTCAGTTCCAGGTGGGGAAGCTGGTCCTCTCCGACAGGAACGATCTCAGCTTTATAGATGAGAATATCAGCTGCCTGAAGAACAGGATAACCCAGAAATCCGTAAGTATGCAAATCCCGATTCGCAAGTTCCCGCAGCTGCTCTTTGTAGGTCGGGCAGCGCTCCAGTAGACCCAGGGGCGTAATAATAGAAAAAATGATGTATAATTCCAGGTGCTCGGGGACCTCGGACTGTATAAATAGAGTGCTCCTCTTGGGGTCGAGGCCACAGGCAAGCCAATCCACGACATTATCCAGAATGTTCTCTTTTAGATCTTTCGTGTTTTCATATTCGGACATCAGGGCATGCCAGTCCGCGACCATAAAGAAACAATGATAGTCCTCCTGCAGTTTGACCCAGTTATCCAGAGCGCCCACCAGGTGGCCCAGATGCAGCTTACCCGTCGGACGCATTCCGCTTAATATGCGCTTCTTCATAGCTCTTTAAATTCCAAATTCCAAGCACCAAATTCCAAATAAGCACCAAATTCCAATGACCAAAATTCCAAACATGCAGGTTTCGATCATTGGGATTTTGGATTTGGGATTTATTTGGGATTTGGAAATTGGGATTTGGGATTTTAACATTATTTTAACTATAGTTTACGTGCTATCTTCTCTATCTCAAACGCCTCGATGAGGTCTCCTTCATGCACATCATCAAATCCGGCTAAAGTCAATCCGCATTCAAACCCCTCATTGACTTCCCGAACATCGTCCTTGAAACGCTTCAAAGAAGATATTTTTCCCTCAAAGACAGGTTCGCCGTTTCGGACCAAGTTGATGAGGTTGTTACGGCTGATTTTACCTTTCGTTACAAAACAACCAGCTACCGTCCCTGCTTTCGAAAGCTTAAACACCTTCCTTATTTCTGCCCTGCCTACAAAGACCTTTTTGATCTTAGGCTCAAGCATACCTTCCAAAGCTGCCTTGATGTCATTGGCCAGCTCATAGATGACGTTGTATATCCTTATGTCAAGGCCTTCCTTAGCCGCGATTTCTTTGGCGCGCTCATCCTGTGTAATATTAAATCCTAGGATAAGGGCATTGGAGGCAACAGCCAATATAGCATCCGAGGCATTGATATTGCCTACTCCCGTATGAATGACATCAAGTTTGATCTCAGAAACCTGGATCTTACTTAGGGTATCCTTGATAGCCTCCAAAGATCCCTGCACATCAGCCTTTATGATGAGTTTTAATTCTTTGATCTTTCCAGCCTCTATTTCCGCATGGAGATCCTCGAGGCTGACTCTTTTGACAGACTTCATCTGGCGAAGCCTTAATTTTTCCATGCGCACGGCAGCCAGTTCCTTGGCCTCTTTTTCGTCTTCGATCACAAAAAATGGCTCTCCTGCCGCAGGAATACCCGAAACCCCCAAGACCTCAACAGGAGAAGAGGGACCTGCGCTGGTCACGGATTGACCTCTATCATTAAACATGGCCCTAATTTTGCCGTAAAGAGTACCGACGATGATGTTTTCATTGAGATGCAACGTGCCGCTATGAATGAGTAAAGTGGCTACCGGCCCCCTGCCTTTGGCCATCTTTGATTCTATAACCACCCCGGAAGCTGGCCGGTCAGGATTGGCCTTCAACTCCAGCATCTGGGCTTCCAGAAGAATCATCTCGAGCAGATCATCGATACCCTGGCCTGTCTTTGCTGACACGGGGACTGTGATTGTCTTTCCGCCCCAATCCTCTGCTGTCAGTTCATGCTTGGAAAGTTGCTTTTTTACGCGGTCGATATCCGCCTGGGGCTTATCCATCTTATTGACGGCTACGATGATGGGAGCGCCAGCCGCACGGGCGTGGTCAATGGCCTCCTCTGTCTGAGGCATGATGCCGTCATCCGCAGCCACCACCAGCACGACGATGTCTGTAATACTGGCTCCACGGGCGCGCATTGCCGTAAAGGCCTCATGGCCAGGCGTGTCCAGGAACGTTATCTCGCCGTGAGGAAGAATCACTCTGTAAGCTCCGATATGCTGGGTAATCCCTCCATGCTCTGAATCCACGACTTTGGATTTTCTAATGGCATCCAATAGTGACGTCTTGCCATGATCCACGTGGCCCATAAGGGTCACTATCGGAAAGCGGGGTTTTAGATTTTCGGGAGTATCCGTCTGTTTATGAAGACGTAAAGCCAGTTCCTCCTGGTCAGGAGCTATCTTAATCGTATAATGATATTTTTCACATATCTTGCTGGCAATGGCTTCCTCTATGCTCTGATTGATACCCACCATAATCCTCATATCCATAAGCATCTTAATCAATGTTGAGGGCTTCTCCTGTAATTTAACCGCTAAATCTTTTACAGTGATAGGAAATTCAAGTTCCAGCTCTTTTAGTGGAGTAACGGTTACTTCTTCAAGAGCGGGTTTTGCTATGGCAGGGGTAGACTTTTGAGGTGGGGGCGCTATTGTTGTTACCCGAGGCTCCTGAGCTAAGGTTTGAGCCGCAGGAGGGGCTGTGGTTACTTCCGCTTTTTTTCTGACTGTTTTTGGTCTGACCGCAAGGGCCTTCTTAGGCTTGACCGCAGCCTTCTGTTTGGGCTTTAAAGAAACCTTGGGTTTAACGGCTTTGGCAACAACCGTTTTCTTGGTCTTCTGTTTTACGGCCTTGACCTTCTTGCGCTCCACTTTCTTTTCCTTTAATTTCGCCATAAGTCAGATTCGTTTAGCTTAAGCCTTGAGATTCTTGGCTTCTTCAATTAGTTTTTGTGCTCTCTTAATGCCAATGCCTTTTATCTTGGTCAAGTCCTTACTATCTGTCTTCAAAAGATCCTCAATAGATTTGATGCCAGCTGCCTTCAGGTTTTCTAGGATCTTGTCTCCTACCCCTGTTAGCTCCTCCAGGGAAACAGCCTCTTTCTTCTTTCTCTTTTCTGTTTTTTGTAAAGACGCAGCCGCTTCTGCCTCTTGCGCAGCTTTCTCGGCTTCTAAGAGGGCAGTCTTCGTGCGGATATCCAGCTCCCAGCCTATCAGTCGGGAAGCAAGCCGGACGTTCTGTCCGTGTTTGCCAATGGCCAGCGACAACTGGCTATCGTCCACAATGACCAGGGCTTTAAGATTATCTTTATCCAATTTTATCTCTGAAACCTCTGCAGGAGACAACGCAGCTTTTATATATTCCCTGATATCTTCATTAAAACGCACGATATCGATCTTCTCACCCTGCAACTCATTCACGATATTTCTCACTCGATTTCCCCGCACGCCCACGCAGGCACCCACAGAATCCACTTTTTCGTTTTTAGACCATACTGCTATCTTCGTGCGCTCTCCAGCCTGGCGGGAAATGGATTTGATCTCGACGATTCCTTCGTAAATCTCCGGGACCTCTAACTCAAACAGTTTTTTCACCAGGTTCGGATGAGCCCGGGAGAGTATGATCTGCGGTCCTTTGGTATCTTTTTTTACTTCCGCAACATAAGCCCTTATACGTTGGCCCTGCCTGAATTCTTCCCGGGGAGACTGTTCGCGCTTAAGAAGTAGACCTTCGGCCTTGCCCAGAAGATCCACGATGATATTGCCTTTTTCAAATCGGTAAACTGTGCCGCTGACAATCTCCGTGACCCTGCCCTGGAACTCATTAAAAACGACATCCTTTTCTGCCTCGCGCATCTTCTGGATGATCACCTGTCTGGCTGTCGAAGCAGCTATCCGTCCAAAATCAATAGAACGAACTTCTTCCTCGTTTTTAAAAACCTTGACTTTCCCCGAACTGGCATCCAGTTCGACTTTAAGTTCTTCATCGGGTTTAACATCAATGACTTTTTTGGCAGCGCTAAGCAAAGCGCTTTCCACAGCACTTATCAAAACTTCCTTCTTGATACCTTTTTCTCTTTCAATCTGTTCAATGATAGCTAGTAACTCTTGACTCATCTTGACTCCAATTTCTAAACATTCTCTATAATATAACCTGTTTTGCCTTTGCTATTTTTGATAAGGGCAACTTGACGTTTACGTCCCCTGTCTCAATAATGATACTGTCATTTTCGATTTGCTGAATAAGCCCCTCCCACTCCCAGCGGCCCTGGACCGCTTCGTTAAGAAAGAATTTGGCCCTCCTATTGATACAGCGTGAAAAATCAGTTTTTGTCTTTAAGGGCCGATCCAGCCCTGGACTGGAAACCTCCAGGATGTATTTTTGCTGCATTATATCTTTTTCATCCAGCAACAGACTGACTTCTTTGTTAAGATGTGCACAGTCCTCTAGCGTGATTCCGCCTTCCGGCTTATCCACCAGAATCCTTAAGCATAAATCCCGGCCTTCATATCTGTAAATAAGGTCGACTAAATCAAATTGGTTACGGATAAGAAACTCCTGAATCATGCCTCTTAATTCTTCGATAAGCGTCTGCCTATCCATGGAAAAACTTCTCGATTTCCTTTGTAATCTCGGTTCTCGGCTTCATCAACTTTTGCTGAGAGTGCCTTATTTTTAACTCTAAAAGGTTCTTCTCCAGGGATTGCTTCCCGATGATTATCTGTAGAGGAATCCCCAGCAGATCCGCGTCCTTGAATTTGACGCCCGAACTTTCTTGCGGCCGGTCGTCCATTAGCACATCATACCCTAGTTTCTCTAGTTCTTCATAAACAGAAAGGGCTGTATCCATCAACTTTCGGTCTTCTGCGCTCAAAACAATGATACTCACTTGAAATGGAGAGACTTCCTTGGGCCAAATTATGCCATCCTTGTCATTATTTTGCGCCACAATGCCGGATACAAGTCGCGAGACCCCTATCCCATAACAACCCATGACGAGGGGATTAAGTTTTCCTTCAGCATCAAGAAAATTGGCATTGAAGCTTGTGCTGTATTTTGTGCCTAATTGAAAAATATGAGCGATTTCAACGGCATTGATCAGATTCATCACACTGCCGCAGCCACACGTGTGCTTTTCTCTCTCTTCCCCCGCTGCAGGGGACGGTGCCTGGGAATCCGTATCCGCCGGGCTAGGTGACTTGACGCGCTTACAGCTCTGGCATAACCATATCATATCTTCTCCCTCGCGGCTAGGCACCATAAATTCATGAGAGACGCTCCCTCCCATGACCCCGGGGTCTGCCTCGGTGATCAGGATTTCCAAGCCACATCTCTTAAATATCTTTTTGTAAGCCTCCAGCATCAATTTATAATTTTTATTCAGACCTGCTGAATCCGCATCAAAACTATAGGCATCTTTCATGATGAACTCACAGGCCCTGATGAGCCCGGAACGCGGCCGGACCTCATCCCGGAATTTCGTCTGGATCTGATACAAGATCAGGGGTAACTGCTTATAACTGGAAACATGGTTCTTCATGAGATCCGTGATGACCTCTTCGTGGGTGGGGCCTAGACACACGCTTCTACCTCTTCTGTCCTGGAAGCGTATCATCACCTCACCTAAATCCTTATCGCGACCTGAACGTTGCCAGATCTCGATAGGTTGCAAAGCCGGAAGCAGCAGTTCACTGGCTCCTGCCCTGTTCATTTCTTCGCGTATGATCTTTTCGATATTTTTCAAGACCTTAAAACCCAAAGGCAAATAGGAGTAGACCCCTGCCATAAGCATCCGCACGCAACCTGAACGCAGAAGCAACTTTTGACTTGTGGATTCCGCCTCTTGCGGGATTTCTTTTAACGTGGGGATGAGTGTCTTTGACCAAAACATATTTAATCCTTGTTAAATACCTCTTTTGGTAAATCGACGCCTGCTTTTTTAAATTTAGGATAAAACACCGGGATGATACCCGTAGCCTTCCATCGGCCTGCACCCTGAACCCCTGAGCCCATTTCCTCACTTGTATAAAGAAAGATATCTTCCATGACGACCTGGTCGTCTTTCATGCCGTTTATTTGAGTGACGTGGGTGACTTTTCTCGAACCATCCATCAATTGTTCCTGTTGGACAATCAGATTGATGGCTGCAGCGACCTGACGATGAATAACCCGCTCAAGGATCGGCACCCCTGAAGTCAAAATCATGACCTCTATACGACGGATGACATCCTGAGGTGAATTGGCGTGAATGACCGAAAGGGAGCCGTTGTGCCCGGAACAGATGGACTGAAGTAATTCCAGGGCTTCCTGTCCTCTGATTTCACCCAGGATAATCCTGTCCGGCCGCATGCGCAAAGAATTCTTAAAAAGCTCTCTTATGCCGATCTCACCCTTACCTTCGATATTGGCCTGCTTGACCTCCAGGCGCACCACATGGTCCTGTTCCAAGCGCAATTCTGCCGTATCTTCAATAGTAATGACGCGCTCCTCATTATTGATGTAGGAAGAAAAAACATTGAGACTCGTGGTCTTTCCCACGCCCGTAGCACCCGAAAATATGATGTTGATCTTTGCCTTAACGCAGGCAATGAGAAAATCACTGATACGTTTATCCAAGGTGTTCAGGTTTATCAAATCATCAACCGTCTTTATCTCTTTGGTGAGCTTTCTGATGGTCAGCGTCGGCCCATCTAAAGCCAAGGGAGGGATAATGATGTTAACCCTAAAGCCGCCTTTCAGAGCAACCTCGGTATAGGGGTAGGTCTCATCTACGTGACGGCGGGTGGCGGTGAGGAACTTATCTATAAGGTGCGTAAGCTGCCGCTCACTTTCAAAGATAATGGGAGTCAGTTCCGTCTTACCGTTACGCTCCACATACACTTTCTCCGGCCCATTAACCATAATCTCTGTGACGGCGGCATCCTTCATCAGACTTTCCAGAGGCCCGAACCCTACGAATTCATAGATGAGGTCAGTGGTTATTTTTGCCCTCTCTTCTTGCGAAACCGCAACACCCTCCCGACGGATCATCTCCTCCCAGATATAACGGATAGCCCCTTCAAGCTGTTTGGGATCAATGGACTCTCTGGAGAGTATTTCCCGATAATCAGCGATGAGTTTTCGCCTGATCCTTTCTTTAAAGTCTTTATTCAACATTTTACCTCCATCTCTTTAAGCAGGGCGGTGACGGCTCGAGCATAAGCTATTTTTTTTATGGGCTTGCCGTTTCTAAACAATAACCCTTCTTTCTTGCCAAAGGCTATTCCCACGTCAGCCTCCCTCGCCTCCCCAGGACCGTTCACCACGCAACCCATCACAGCAACCTTGAGAGGTCGGCTGGATTGTCGATGGTCGATATTCGATAGTCGATTCTCTAATTCTTTTACTATCTTAACCAGATTCACCTCGCAGCGGCCGCAGGTAGGGCAACTAATGATTTCCGGCCTAAAGGTACCAAGACCCAAAGATTCCAGGATGATCTGTGCCACCTTCACTTCCTGACGAGGGTCATCGGTTAAGGATATTCTGATGGTATCTCCGATGCCATCTAATAAAAGGGAGCCGATGGCGATACTGGATTTGACGGCTCCCTGAAGGGATAGGCCTGTGGCCGTCACTCCTAAGTGTAAAGGATAATCACAAAGTTTTGCTATCTTTCGGTAAGCCTCCACTGTGTCTAAACAACTGGAGGCCTTAAGGGAAAGCACGATATCAAAGAACTTCAACTTTTCTACTATCCTAACATAATTTAGGCAACTCGTCACTAATTTATCGACCATACTCAATCTTCTATCATTTAGATTCCTTACCGAGCCGGAGTTAACGCCTATACGTAAAGGCACCCCATGGGCCTTTAAGGCACGCACAACTTCTTTGATCTGGGTCTTTTTATAGATATTGCCTGGATTCAACCGGATCTTATCTGCTCCACTCTCTATAGACTTTATGCCTAAACGCCAATCAAAATGAATATCCGCTACAATCGGAAGGCCCACCCTTTGCTTGATTTTCTTGATCCCTACAGCATCGGATGAATCCTTGACCGCAACGCGGACAATCTCGCAACCGGCCTCCTCCAGCTCCTGTATTTCTTTCACCACTTTTTCAATACGAGAGGTCTTGGTTTTAACCATAGACTGGATGGCAACTGGAAGCGTGCCTCCGATAGGAACAGACCCGATCTTCACTATTCTGGATTTACGTCTTGAGATCCTCATCGTCTTCACCTGACAAACCACTTCCAGACTTTATCTATCTTGTCTCCATAAAACCTCACCAGGTCATTATAGGTTACGAATAAGGCCAAAGTCAGAATCAACATGGTTCCAACTTGCGTGACCAGACGTTCCGCATTCAAACTCAAACCCTTACCCCTTATTTTTTCTATCCCCAGAAAAAAGATATGTCCGCCGTCAAGGACAGGCAGAGGCAGAAGATTAAATATGGCCAGACTCAAAGATAAAACAGCCACCAGATGCAAAAGCGCTGCCACCCCCATCTTGGCTGCTTTGGAGGTTATAAAATACATTCCGGGCAAACCCGTGATCGACTCACGCACAGAAAGCCTGCCTGCGATCATAAACCCTAACGCCTTATATGTCATGAAGGTCAGCTCCCATGTCCTCATGACCCCCAGGCCCAAAGATTTCAGGATACCATGCTTTACCGTTATAATCTCATCGCTCGGCGTTATGCCTAACAAGCCAACGCTACGCTTCTGGCCGAGAACGTCGTTCATGCTTTTTTCTCTTATGCGCACCTCCAACTCAAACGTCCGGTCATCGCGCCGAACCTCAAGCTTAACCTTTTCAGCGTTTTTCTTGCTTTGGATGATCTTCTGCAGTTCTTCCCAGAGAACCACCGTTTTTCCATCTACGGCTTCGATTTCATCACCCACTTGCAATCCTGCAGCTTGAGCGCCAAAATCATCCAGCAAGCCGCCCACCTTGGTTGTCAGGGATGGATAACCCACAACAAATATCACCCAGAAAAGCAACAATCCTAAAATATAATTAAGCAGGGGACCAAAGAAAATAATGTGAAACCGCCTGCCCGGTGCCTGCGCCAGATACTCATCCTTCTTCCCCTGATATTCTTCCAGATTGTCACCGGCAAGTTTGACGTAACCGCCCAAAGGAATCGCGCTCAGACAATATTCTGTCCCATCCTTTTTCTTCTTCAGGAGCACAGAACCAAATCCCAAAGAAAACTTCTCCACGCGCACACCCATTCTTTTGGCCATTATAAAGTGACCGAATTCGTGCACGACAATGACCGTGCTTAAGATAAGTATAAAGATAAGAAATGTTAACATGTCTAAAATCTTTTAATTTAATTCGGTTAAATCCCAAATCCAAATACTACCAAATCCAAAATAAATCCCTGCCTGGGCAGG
>Ga0111184_1007_pt1 | contig 53229 bp, 43 predicted proteins | sample DeeMarSWOR324_28_FD_80241 | JGI IMG/M metagenome (GOLD analysis project Ga0111184, IMG submission 80241) | Omnitrophica WOR_2 bacterium SM23_72 | reverse complement strand
ACGAATATAATACCTTTATCATTGCCTTGGAATATCTTCTTTAGCGGCTCTATATTGCGCATGGGATACTGCACACAGACATAGGTTATGCCTCTTTCATCTAAGATTGCTTTAAGCTTTTGATAATTGTCCGCTGTAATCGGAGAATAGTAGTTTAATCTTAAATCCCTGGCCTCCTCAGCGTATTTTCTGGCAAGTTCCATCTTACCCATTTCTATATATAATACCTTTAGTGTTCCGTATACATTAGCGTTTCTAGGGTCAATTTCTATGGCCTTCTTGTATGATTCCTCTGCCTTAGAGAGCTTACCTAGGTCTCGGTAAAGCCACCCTAGTTCGATATATGCCCCAACGTCTCTGGGGTTAATTTTTATGGCCTTCTTGTATGATTCCTCTGCCTTAGAGAATTTGCCCTGTTCTCGGTAAGATGTTCCTAGTTCAAGATATGCCTTATAGCTTCTGGGGTTAATTTTTATGGCCTTCTTGTATGATTCCTTTGCCTCAAAGAATTTGCCCTGTTCTTGGTAAAACAATCCTAGCCCAACATATGTCTCATCGTCTCTGGGGTTAATTTTTATGGCCTTCTTGAATGATTCCTCTGCCTCAGAGAGCTTGCCTAGGTCTCGGTAAATCCACCCTAGGTGAACATATGCCTCCTCGCTTTCAGGGTTAATTTCTATGGCCTTCTCGTATGATTCCTTTGCCTCAGAGGACCTGCCTAGGTCTCGGTAAACCCACCCTAGGCGAACATATGCCCCATCGTTTTCAGGGTCAATTGCTATGGCCTTCTTGAATGATTCCTTTGCCTCATAGAGCTTGCCTAGGTCTCGGTAACACCGCCCTAGTTCAAGATATGCCCCAACGTCTCTAGGGTCAATTTCTATGGCCTTCTTGAATGATTCCTCTGCCTTAGAGAATTTGCCCTGTTCTTGGTAAGATGTTCCTAGTTCAAGATATGCCTTATAGCTTCTGGGGTTAAGCTCTGTGGTCTCATTGGATTCTAGTGGTTCTTTACCTGGTGAAGTATCCTTATCTTCTGCATAAGCCTGCTGTAATTCGGTTTTTTGAAGAAGAGACTTGGGGAAAGCGGCATCATGAGACCTTAACTCTTTAAGCTTGGTTATAATATCCAACCACAGAAGCCGAATTAACTTATAGGTCCTGAAAGATTTCAAAAAATTTACAGCCTTAGAATCAAAAATAGGATGATAAGCCGCCTTCGCTCCCGTGTCATTAATCCCCATCATGGTAATGACCATATCTGGGTGGTAGGTATCTAGATTGGATTCAAGTTTAGTTAATATAATCAATGTATTAGCTCCGATGTCACCTTTATCTATCACACTGAATTTTATACCTATGTTACTTTGATTTAGAATCTCCTCGAGGTAAAGAGGATATTGGTCTTTGGTCGTAGATTCCCCAATACACATGATTCGGTATTCGCCCTTCTGTCTTAAGGAAAGCTGATTTCTACGTTCCTGCATGAAGGAAGAAATCTTCCCCTCTATCCTGAATCCCGCTTCAAGAAATACTAGCGTTAATAATAGGGTAATAGAGAATTTCCTAAAAGATGTAGTAAGTGAATGCCGCGCTACCACTGGGAACCCCCCATTTGGCTAAAAGATAACAGCAGGCTGCAGTAGGCATTATTTCCCAAACACTTCTTTTAATATGACTTTTGCTATATTTTCAGCCAATAGTCTATTGCCTTTTTCTGTGCAGTGTCCGAAATCTCCGCCAAAAGTGTCTTTAAAATAATCTTGGCGGCCATACTTTGCAACCTCATCTTTAAATACCTTCTCATTATCTACGAATATAATACCTTTATCATTGCCTTGGAATATCTTCTTTAGCGACTCTATATTGCGCATGGGATACTGCACACAGACATAGGTTATGCCTCTTTCATCTAAGATTGCTTTAAGCTTTTGATAATTGCTAGCTGTAATCGGAGAATAGGAATCTAATCTTAAATCCCTGGCTTCCTTACCGTATTTTCTGGCAAGTTCCATCTTGCCCATTTCCAAATATAATACCTCTAGAACTCCATATGCCTTATCGTTTCCGGGGTTAATTTCTATGGCCTTCTTGAATGATTCCTCAGCCTCAGAGAACTTGCCCTGGTTTCGGTAAAACCACCCTAGTTCAATATATGTCCATTCGTTTTTAGGATTAATTTCTATGGCCTTCTTGAACAATTCCTCTGCCTCAGAGAGCTTACCCTGGTCTCTGTAACAGTATACTAGGTGAATATATGCCCGATCGTTTCTGGGGTTAATTTCTATGGCCTTCTTGAATGATTCCTCACCCTCAGAGGATTTACCCTGGTCTCGGTAAGATGTTCCTAGCCGAAGATATGACCAATCGTTTCTGGGGTTAATTTCTATGGCCTTCTTGAATGATTCCTCAGCCTCAGAGAACTTACCTCGTTCCTGGTAAAACTCTCCTAGCTGAATATATGGCCCATCGTTTCTGGGATTAAGTTTTATGGCCTTCTTGAATGATTCCTCAGCCTCAGAGAACTTGCCCTGGTCTTGGTAAACCCACCCTAGCTCAATATAGGCCCCATCGTCTCTAGGGTTAAGTTTTATGGCCTTCTTGAATGATTCCTCTGCCTCAGAGAGCTTACCCTGGTTTCGATAAGACTTTCCTAGCTCAAGATAGGCCTTATCGTCTCCGGGGTTGAGTTCCTGCTTATCTTCTGCGAAAGCCTGTTGTAATTTGGTTTTTTGAAGAAGAGACTTGGGGAAAGCGGCATCATGAGACCTTAGTTCTTTAAACCTGGTTACAATATGTAACCAAAGCAGCCGGGCTAATTTATAGATCCTAAAAGATTTCAAAAAAATTATAGCCTTAGAATCAGAAACAGGCTCATAAGGCATATACGCTTCCATGTCAGTAATTCCCATCATGGCAATGACCATATCTGGATGGTAGGTATTAAGATCTGATTCAAGTTCAGATAATATAATCGATGTATTAGCTCTGATGACACCTTTATCTATCACACTGAATTTTATACCTATGTTACGCTGATTAAGCGCTTCTTCCAAAAAGGCAGGGTATTGGCCTTTAGTCAAAGATTCCCCCAAACACATGATTCGGTATTCTCCCTTCTGTCTTAAGGAAAGCTGATTTCTACGTTCCTGCAGGAAGGAAGAAATCTTCCCCTCTATCCTGAATGCCGCTTCAAGAAATACTAGCGTTAATAATAGGGTAATAGAGAATTTCCTAAAAGATGTAATAAATGAACGCGGCGCTACCACTGGGAACTCCCCATTTGGCTAAAAGATAAAAACAGGCTGCGAAAAATAACGCTTTGACTACAACATTAGATTTTGGAATACACATAAGATCCTTCTTTAAAAACTGAACAATCTCAACCAATACGAGCAGCCAGGTAAAGGATAAAAGGCTCAGTACAACCGGCTTTATATCCAGGCCTGAAGTTGTAAAATTGAACATCAAAGCGTGCAACATGTTGAATACTTGCGTCATAGAAGGTGACCAAAATACAAGCCACCCTAGACATATTAAATTAAAGAAAAATACCATACGCAGAACAAAGCCGGCTTTTTTTAAGAAAATATTTCTAGGTGAAGGAATTTTCATTAATACTGGCTTAATGAACATGTACATAATGAGCAATGCGCCATGATATCCTCCCCATACGACATATGTCCATCCAGCCCCATGCCAAAGCCCGCAAAGAAGAAAGGTGGCCATAAGCGCAAACGCCACTCCCGCGCTACCCCATGACCGCTTAGCAAATGAAATTGGTACAAAAATATAATCACGTAGCCACATCGATAAAGTAATATGCCATCTCCGCCAAAATTCCTGAGGATGAGTCGCAAAATAAGGCAAATTGAAGTTTAGCGTTGTCTCAAATCCCATGCACTTTGCAATACCTATGGAGATATTGGAGTACCCTGCAAAATCACAGTATATCTGAAAGGCAAAAGCATATGTGGCAGTAAGCACCTGTATACCGTAATAGGGGCCCTGGGACGTGAAAACAGGATAAACTATTTTTGCCAGATTATCCGCAATAAATACTTTTTGGAATAATCCCCAGAATATGAGATAGCATCCTTCCCAGAAATAGGCTGCCGAAAGCTTGCGGTGGGACGATATTTGAGGCAACAAATCCTGTGCCCTCATGATGGGGCCAGCTAAAAGCTGTGGGAAAAAACTAACAAAGAGTGCGTAATCCATAAAGTCTCTGGTAGGCTCTATTTTGCCGGCGTAGACATCAAAAGTGTAGCTCATGGACTTAAATGTATAAAAGGATATGCCCACAGGAACCGCAACTTTTAAAAGGAAGGGATGGATAGTCAAGCCGAAAATACCAAGGAAGGCAGTAACGCTCGAAGAAAAGAAATTGAAATATTTGAAGAATCCAAGAATGGAAAGATTGACGAGTATACTTAGAATCAGAAAACGTTTTCGTTTCTTATGAACAGGTGAACCGCGTATTTTAAGACTACAGAGATAATCTGTAGTTATTGATATAAATATGAGCGAAAGGAAACGCCAATCCCAAGCGCCGTAGAAAATGCAACTAGCAACCAGCAGGAGCCTATTCTGCCACTTATGGTTAAAACACAGATACAGAATAAAAACTATTATAAAAAATAACGCAAATTGGAGCGAATTAAATAACATAAAAAACAGTTTTTACTTGCTCTTATTTGCCATCTTGCTATTTACTAGATTTTGCAAATCGCCAAGGTTCTTTAAACGCAGTACCTCTGCGATGTTAAAATGAATATCGTATTCTTTTTCTATAGCGGCGAGTATGATGGCGTGGTTTAAGGAATCCCATCCAGGAACCTGGTAAGCCTTTGTGTCTTGCGTTAAATCAAAATTTTCGAGCTTTAACTGATTGAGGATGATTTTTTTTAGCCGATCCGAAATCATGGTTTTGCATCGTCCTGCAACTTCTCCGATAAGATGCGTTCTTTATTCGCCCTTCTGCTTGGTTTTCCCGCTGAGCTTTTAATAAGCCAGCGGGGAGGAACTAAATAAATCTGCGAGATGGTCACATCAATACTCATTCCCGCTTGCATCAAAGCTAATTTCAGCGCTTCCTTTTTGCTTTCGTTTACTATGGAAGTTTCTGCTACCACACAAATATCTTGTGTGCCTAACTGCTCATTATCTACACCAAAAGCAACAACGCGCCCTGAAATAATACCTGGAACTTTGTTAACGGCATCTTCTATATCCTCAGGGTAAATGTTGTTTCCCGCCATAATAATAACATCATCTTCTCGTCCGATAATAAAATATTCCCCCTTATGACAAAAACCCAAGTCGCCGCTTAAATACCAACCGTCTTTTAGCACATGGCGCGTTCTTTCGCAATCGTTTCTATACCCGTCAAAAAGTGAAACAGAGTTAATAATAACCCTTCCTATCCTATCCTCCGGGAGTTCCTTGCCGTTTTCATCCGTTATCTTTACAGCACATCCTGATATGGGCTTTCCTGACGACACACATTTCTTTGCTAAATTCTCATTAACCTCAATCTCCACCATCTGCCTAGACAAAGCATCGCGACTCACGAAAACCCAAGGAGCTTCTATGTCAGTGGTAGTCTGTGTAACAGCGAAGGTTGTTTCTGCCATAGCATAACAGACAGCCAAAGATTGTTTTTTGACGCCATATTTATGAAATCTGCGAAGAAATCTATCGTGGCTTTGAGCCCTTACAACTTCGCTACAATTAATAAACATCCTCATACTGTCAAGCCTGATATTCTCCATATCTCTATCTGAAACCCTGTTAGCCATAATGTTGTATGCGAAATTCGGCAGCCAGGTTAGCGTGCATTTCTCATCAGATATGGCATAAAAAAAGATACGGGGAGCAATGATCCACTGGAGCGGATCAATCAGGACTGATGGTATTCCATAAATTAAAGGCAGATGAAAAGCGGCTATTAAGCCCATGTCATGATATAGCGGTAACCAGCTTACGATCTTGTCTTTTTCGCAAAGTTTGATGGCTTCGGAATATCTTTTAACATGTTCCAAGATAGCTCTATGCGAGAGAACAACGGCTTTCTGTAATCCTGTCGTTCCAGAAGAATGCTGCAGCAAGAATGGCATATTTTCATCGATTCCGTTTCGGCTCTTTTTTATCGAACTAGAATCTATTTCTCTACTTTGCCAGTCCTTCAGGCATTCCAAAGGATAGAAAATACCCTTGATCGAAACTTTCAGTCCAGTAATAACAGGATTGATAATAGGGCCCAGCTCATGCTCGGTTAAAATCCAATCTAAGCCAGATTTCTGCGCCATTCCCACCAATCCATTAATGAATTTATCAGGATGCAAACGTGCATTTGGATGCGCAAGTACCGCAGGGATAGCCCCCATCAGTGAAACCCCCATGTAAATAGGGTAAAAATACATATTATGCCTTATCATGAGTGCGCATATATCCCCTTTGGCAACACCATTTTTTATGAGATAGTCGGCAACTTTGAGGGCACTCTCCCAGAGATTGCCATAGGTCCATCGATAAGAGCCGGTTATAACATCCCAATGGATAATAGCTTCTCTTTTAGGGTTTTTCTGTGTGTGATTTTCCCACACATCCCATATGAGCTTAAAGTCATTTATCGAAGACCTATAATCTTCCATGTATTTTTTATTTTATTTTGCCCGCATCTTTGCTTTTTTATTATAATGCTTATTATTCAAAATTACAAGACATCTTAAATACTACTCTGGGGCATGAAGAGTGGCAATCAAAGACTATCTGAAGGCAACATAGGAAGTAAGCGGAGTATCTAATGAGAGTCTCCCCTGATTATTTAAGGGGATTTGAAGATTAGGTGGGAACCTGTGTAAATGGCTTATCGAAAACAGGGACCTTTTTGACCTTGGTAAAATAAATACCTAAGCGATGTTCGTCTTTTTGTAGCGGGACATTGGACTTGACTTCTCCCGCGACCTCTACTGGCCCGGAGAAACTGACTATTTCTTTATCAACTTTAAGCAGCGTGAATCGCAAGGAAAGCTGTGTCTGTACGGGGATATCGTAGTTGGTCACCATGGCCATCCCGGCCTGGCTGATGTCCAGCATCCTGGCCTTGATGTCCTCACCGTGCACCATGAAACGGGTAGAGGAAGGCTCATGAAGCCGGTAAATCACCGTACAGTTTACCCTTACTCTTTTGTGGCTTCTTCTTTCAATACCCTGGTAAGCTGAAATCATGACAAGCAATTATACCATATTTTGTATTATTTTTTCAAGGGAAGTATGAAAAATGTCAGTACGCCGCAGGGGCGTTATGGGCGTTCGGGAGAGACAAAAACCGCGGAATTCTGGATAAATCAGATGATCACTGGCATGCCGTCAAACATCCTGACGATTTCCAGAAAATTGAGATGTTTCTTATGGTGTTTCTTCATCTTTTTCATGTGTTTGCGCTGATACTTCTTCATCTTGCCCCTCCCTCCGCCTACACCTAACCATAAAGGATTGGTTGGTGTGCCGCCTTCTGCGGCAACAAAAAACCCTAAAGGCAATCTTTAGGGTTTTAATTTTGGCTCTTTGGCAACCCCGCTACCCGCGCTTTTTGGGCCGGAGGTTTTGCGCCCCAGCATTGCTGCTAGTTTGCCTTTATCAGTAGTTTTGGCACCTAATTGTCAAAAAACTAATTTCCTTAAAAGTATACCATATTTTTTCTTATGTTTTCAAGGGTAACAGCAGAAAAAATACCACCTTTTTTTAATCCAAGGTGAGGAGTTCATGTTTTACCATCTCATAATCTGAGGTATCCACCTGGCTGTAAATCTCCTGCGCCTGCCTCAGGTATTCTCTGGCTTTATTCTTATATCCTTTTTGCTTGCTGGCAACCTGGTCGGCAAGCGTGCGGTAGATGACTTCATCGTTTTCCTCGCGATGAATCCATAACGCAGGAAGCCACAATGCCAGGGCAAACAGCGCAAGGGCCAAAAGAACAATACTCTGTCTATGCATGCCTAAGAATTCCCTTAAAGCAGCCAAACCCCGCAAACAGCATCTTTAGATAAACCAGCAGGACAGACATTAAAAAAAACAGCCCCCCTCTTCTCTTTAAGCCAAAGATAAGGAACTTGCCATTTAAAGCATAAAACAACACGGTTTCCACGAGCAAAAGAGTCCTTATCCAAAAAACAGCAAGAAATAAACAAGACATCACCGTGACAAACATAGAAAGGGCCAAGAACACGCTGAGCACAAAATTTGACGGAATGAGCGCGCCGACTTCTCCGGAAAAAAAGTGTTTGATAAAATCGAGTTTCGGACCGCTTAAAAACCTCAAGACCTGCGCTTCTCCTGACTGGATGTCGTGTACCAGATATTCCTTCAAAGAATACCTCTTCTTATGCTCCACCTCAATCCTTTTATCCAGATATATCTTATGGCCTTGCTTATGGAGTTTGTAACCAAGCAACTGGTCCTCGCCAGCGAGCCTGGACGTGGCGGCATCTTCATCAAAACCTTTGCTTTTTTCAAAAACATCTCTTTTTACCGCAAAGAAGTAGGTGCCAATGCTTGAGATATACTTCTCCCTGACCTGCCTGCCATAGAAGTAATAGTGCAAATTGGAATACCTACTGACGAAGTTTTTATAGTCAGAGGCATCCGAATAAATCCCCTGGACGGCCGATAAGAAAGGCATCTCATTAAAGTCTTCCACAACCAATGTTAAGGCGTCCTTTCGTATCAACACATCCGAGTCAATAAAAAGGAGTATCGAACCGAAAGAAGCCTGAGCCCCTGCATTCCTGCAGCGCCCCGCTCCTAAGGACTCTTTAAGTGAAATCAATTTTACGGGAAAGCGCTTGGCTATATCGACGGAACTGTCGCGGGAATGGTCGTCTGCAGCAATCACTTCAAAATTTTGGTAATCGGAATTGAAGATGCTCTTAAGACAATCGGCAAGCACATCCTGGCGATTGCGAAAAGGCACGATGATGGAAAGGCGGGGCTCATTCATCGGACTTTTTTGAACAGCCTCAGTCCTCTAAACCACAGCCCATAGGCGGCCAGATGAAACAGGTGCCGGGGGTTAAATAATATATTCACGGTGAGGCTACAGGGGTAGATACAGAAACAGCGGCTCTTTCGTATATACCTTCTGATTTCCCGGCCCTCGTCGCTATTCCAGAGTTTCATAAAATCAAATTGAAAATCCCGCAGATTCCCCATTTTTCTGTCCAGTAATTCGCAAGGGTAGACGTCGCCGTTGGCGTAAATCACTCCGCTTAACGCCCCAGCAAAGCAATCGGTTTGAAAACGGTTTTCTTTGATTGTCCGTAAGACCATCTCCAGCGACAGCAGGCGTACCGCACAGACATATTCGGAAAATGAAAAATGTTTATACCCAGTTATCGTCTGGTTTAAAAAGGCCTTACGCAGTTTTTTAATGATTCTGTGGTAGACGTTGAGGTTAAAATTTTTTAGAGTAGGGTCCCTGATTTCTCCTCTGACAGGAACAAAATTCACTGAGTCGGGTTTAAGGTCTTTGATAACGAAATCGTAAAATGCCTCAAGGCCGTCCTGGTTATCGGCTGTCAGCACCGTTAATATCTCAACGCTTAGATGTCGGAAGTATTTCTTTAACCCTATTGCCGCCTTAAAAGTTTCTATCGCCTTGGAGAAAGCACCCTGATAGTTGCGCGTTTTGTCATGACAGTCGGGAAACCCGTCCAGAGAGATGCCAAGGTTCAATGCCAGGTCAGGACAGGTGGAAAGTATCTGTTTGACGCCGGTGATGACGGCATTTGTCAGGATGCCGTTAGTGGGGATATTAAGGTTCCTTATATGATTGTTTTTATAAAAGGTCCAGGCTATTTCAATGATATCTTTTCTTAAGAAGGGCTCTCCCCCAGTCAAAGAAAGCGAAAGGAACTCTCCGATGGACCTGGAAAAAGTATCTATTTCTTTGAGGCTTAATTCCACAGCCTGATCATCAGGCTGTCCCGGCAAAAAACAATGACGGCATTTTAAATTGCACCTTTCGGTAATAAAAAAGACTAACGATATGGGCCGGTTTCCTTTAAATACGAGCCTCTTAGAATAAATTAAATAATTATTGAACATTCTTATTTTCTTTCCTTTAACTTTTCATTTTAACAGCATTTTTTTTCTTGTCAACCTCCTTGCGGCATAAAACGTAGAATATGAACTGATGCGTTACAATTAGAAAAAAATAAAGGAAATATACAGTTTTAACGCAGATGGTCGCAGTTTGCACACAAATGGTTGCCGAAAAAACTAAGTCTTCTTTTAATCCAAGCTCAGGAGCTCTCTTTTTACCATCTCATAATCTGAGGTATCTACCTGGCTGTAAATCTCCTGCGCCTGCCTCAGGTATTCTCTGGCTTTATTCTTATATCCTTTTTGCTTGTACAAAAGCCCTAAATTAAAACTGGCTGAGGCGATCTCCAACCTCGCCTGAATCGATTCGGCAGACTCAAGCGCTTTCTTAAAATGTTCCTCTGCCAAAGGCACATCCCCCATCTCCATGTATAATTCTCCGATCATATCATGGTCGCTTGAAAGGTTTAACGCATGGCCCAATCCCTCGTCAATCTTAAGGCCCTGCATGTAACAATCCAGGGCCTTCTGGTATTGCTTCTCCATTTGATGCACTTCCCCCAGGTTAAAATAGCAATCGCTAAGCTCCTCCTTCAACCTGAGGGACTCAAACAGCCTTAAGGATTTTGTATAAAAATCCTTGGCTGCTGCCAAGTCTTCTTTGTTCGTAAACAACAAACCGATATTAAAATAGTCGCAGGCCAGATGCACCTTGTGCTCATAAAGGTATTTTCTCTCGCGGTTCAACTCAGAGCTTTTCGTCAATAACTCCAGTGCCTTGTCATATTCCTCTTTGTCCATATACCATACAGCCATCTTTCGCAAGGCCACGGCCTCATTCAGTTTGTCATGCTTTTTCTGGCTTAAAGAAAGGGCCTTGCTGTAAAAATCGAATGCCTTCGGATAATCACCCTCTAAGTAATAGGTCCAACCAATACCGAGGTAAGCAGCAGCTAAATGTTTAAAGTCATTTTTCTTCTCGCTGAACATGGCGTAATTAAAATAAGTCCTAAGGGCATTATCTTTATCACCCAGGCGCTGATGTGTCTGTGCTATCAAAGGGTAAGCAGCCAGGAAAAAGGGCTCCTTGCGAACGATACTGTCGCATGTCATAAGCACCTTATCGTTATCTCCCTTCTGAAACAATTTTTTAGACTTTAAGAATAAAACGTATGTGCTAGGGTTTCGGCTGGCCAGGCCTGAATATAGGTAAGCGGCCGAGGCCAAAAGAAAAAGGGACAAAGAGACAAAGGCAATTGGCCTTTTATAGGCAGAAAGTTTAGCCATCTTCTTAAGCTTAAGCGGCTTAGATCTAGCCCTGAATAACGCAAAGTTCGGGTCGCCATAGAGAAGGTACGTGGCCCAATGGAGAGTACCTATACCATAATCTTTAATCAGCTTTAGGCGACCCACCCTGACGCACTCTCCCACGGATCGACCCAAGGTCAATTGCGTATAGAATTCTTTGGCAAAGGTCAAGCTCACAGGATCCTCTATCTTTCGCAGGGCCCCTACGTAATGCCTCACCCCGGAATAAAGAAAGGCACTGGCCAGGCTGTAGCTTTTTTCCTGATAGTCGCTTTCCATGGGTTCCGCGACCGTGGCAGAACTGCAGGCATTGGAAAAAACCAGTGAAGGCAAAGAAAAGTCTTCTCCCACGGTCAAGACATCCTGCGCCGTTAACTTACCGTCGCTAAAGACCCACCCTGAATGGCTAGGATGGCAAGAATCATATTCGCAGTGGCCAGCAAAATGCACGATATCGTAATCACGGAGGTTCTTTTTTACGTAGAGGGTATCGATTTGCGTGGACTTGAAATGAATGGCAATCTGTTTTCTTTTACGGTCAAGCTCATTTTTTATGAACATTCCCTCAAGATACGCGCCCCTAAGGTCACTGGTGGGATTGGCGAGGATGAGCATCTTCATGGTGCCGGATAAACTCCTGTATTGAGGAGGACTGACCTGCTCTTTTGTCCGCACCACACGGCCCAGATTAAAATTAAGGCACAGAAAGGTGCCTGCGTCGCATAAAAGTTCCCAGGGGATATGAATTAATTCCTCATCCAGAGATACTATCAAATCCGTTGATTTGGTGGAGCGTAGCGTTTCTTTGACTGATTTGGTCAACAAGTATTCCCACAGCAGCTGCCCGCTTTTTTGCAGGCTTCTTAGGAGCTCCCTGGGGTCAGTGCCTCTCCTGCCGATCTTGTTCAATACAGAAACTATCTCCTGGCATAAGGTATGAATCTGGACGAAAGAGACCTGGCACTGGCTAAAATGCCTGAGTGTAGAGGCCAGCGGCCCGTGTTCGAAAACGCTCATCTTCAGGCCGGTCTCAAGCTTGAAGATTTCCAGAACAAGAGGATTGGATTCCTGCATGTAGGTCTTTGTTTACGGACGGATATCTAATAATACACAGGCAAGCTTGCTGTCTACCCTGGATATCTCTACAGTATACTTACCTGCTAAAACATGCTCAAAAGTGACCAGGCCGGCATCGGTAAGATAGGATTCTAATTCGGTATTATCTTTAATCAAGGTGACTCTGAGGTCTTTGATGACCTTCTGGGTGATCCTATGCTTAACCAGGATACTGAGATTAAAGGTGTTTGCTCCAATGTTTTCTATCTTAATCTCGGCCCTGATGTCGAAGAATTCCTTTAAGATGTTTACTTCATCCTTGAAATCTTTTATAGAGCGGCTGCGTAACACTGCAGCAGGCACCAACTCATGGCCCACCAGGACATCTCCTGTAGTGCTGATAATCTCAAAGGCTTTTTCTTTGAGCCTCAAGACGATTTCTAAAAGAGAAGGCTTGAGCTCAAAGGCCAACATCTTCCTTACGCGCTCCAGGAGCTCAGCCGAAGGCTCTTCCTTAGGCATTTCTGCGGCTTGCATGCTGAGTATTATTGCCTCCATGCAATCTTCGCAACGCACCAGATGTGCTTTAAGGCGTTCAGCTTCCTCAGCAGGCAGGCGACCTTCGATGAAACATATAAGCGTCTCCTCATCAGGATGCGCTTCCTCATTTCTTCCTTCTGACTGCTTCCAGTTTTGATAGACCATCCGAATAATCCTCTCAAAATGATCCTGCATAGACAATTACCTCTCCCATTATAATAGACGCTCCAAACTGAAAAATCTAACGCTAAAAAAGCGCAAAACCTTTATCTCTAAAACAATCCCGCAATCTGTCAACGATGCGGCTCTTATGCATATCCATAGCGCCCCGCGAAACCCTGAAAAACTCACCCAGCTCCTCTAATCGGAATCCTCGATTCAGATGAAGCTCCAGAAAATATTGGTCGTCGGAGCTTAGCCTCCCAATACAATCACGCAACAAATTGAGTTTCTCCTTATCAAGAAGCGTCTGGGAAGCCAGAGGAGAATCGTCGGTGAGAGAATCCTTCAAGCTGAAATGCTCATCACGCTCTTCGTCAAGCGAAATCAAAGACTTGAACCTGCGCAGATAACTTAAGGTAAAATTGACAGTCACCTGCCTTAGCCAACTGGCCAGCGTGCAACCGTTCTTGGCCTTAAAACTTCTCAATTTTTTGAAATCGTCTTTGATTAACGAAAGGAGTATGTCTTGGAAGATATCTTCAACATGATCCTGCGTAAGGTTGGAGCCTTTTGCCTTCAGAACGCTGTAAATATATTTATAAATCAGGCGGGCGTATTTATCCAAGAATTCATCCCAGGTGGCTGTATGGCGACTTAGACACCTCTGGACAAATTCCAAATCATCCATAACAGCTCAAGTATAGCACAAATCCCCCCCAAAAACCACCAAAACGTTTCTAATTTCAAAGGTAAAACGTTTCTAATTTTGATCTCAAAACTGCTTTAATTATACGCTTTTGATTACAAGAGGGAAGCAGTTTTCCGAACAAAATTAGAAACGCTCTGAGCATAAAATTAGAAACGTTTTGAGGTTATTTGAGGAGGGAGTTGGAGAGGATGAAGGATGCGAAGACGATGGAAACCATGGACATGAGCTTGATTAGGATATTGAGGCTGGGGCCAGAGGTGTCTTTAAAAGGGTCTCCCACAGTATCTCCTACGACGCTGGCCTTATGGGAGAATGAACCTTTGCCCCCGAGATTTCCTTCCTCAATGTATTTCTTGGCATTATCCCAGGCGCCTCCGGAATTAGCCATCATCACTGCCAGGACAAATCCGCATACGAGGGCTCCGATAAGCAGGCCTGCAACAGCCTCAATCCCGATTAACAACCCCACGGCAATAGGCGCGATAATGGCTAACAGCGCCGGAACAATCATTTCTTTTTGAGCAGCAGCTGTGGCAATTCCCACGCACCTGGCGTAATCGGGTTTGGCCTCACCTGTCATAATCCCCACAATCTCTTTAAACTGCCGGCGCACTTCTACAATAATCTTGCCTGCAGCCCTGCCCACGGCACGCATGGTCAGGGCACAAAACACAAAAGGAAGCATAGCTCCTATAAAAAGACCAACCAGCACACTCGGATTCATCAATGTCGCAGTAATCTCTTTTCCGTATAAAGCCACCTGATTTTTAAAAGCTGCGATAAGGGCTAATGCGGTTAAAGCTGCAGAGCCTATGGCAAAACCCTTGCCTGTGGCTGCCGTGGTATTTCCCAGCTGATCAAGAGCGTCTGTGCGTCTCCTGATCTCAGGGGGCAGGCCTGTCATCTGGGCATTGCCACCGGCATTATCAGCAACTGGGCCATAAGCGTCCGTGGCCAAGGTTATACCCAGGGTAGAAAGCATTCCAACCGCGGAGATACCCACTCCGTATAGTCCAGCTTGGAAGTAGCTTATCATTATAGCAATCCCCACGATGACGACAGGCACAGCAGTTGAAATCATGCCCACTGCCAAACCACCTATGATGACTGTTGCCGGGCCTGTAACAGATGCCTCAGCAATGGAGCGGGTCGGCTTGAAATTATTTGACGTATAATATTCAGTTGAAAGACCTATCACAATCCCAGCCACCAACCCTGTAAGAACTGACCAGTAAACTCCTATATGCGCTGGGCCCAGGGTGTATTTCACGAGGAAGAATGAAATCACGGCTACCATAAACGCACTGACAAACACGCCCTTTCTTAAGGCCACAAGTAAAACATTCTGCTTGGCCTCTTCACTGCTTCTGACGAAAAATGTCCCCATAATAGAGGAGATGACTCCTACGGCTGCCATGACCATGGGAACAGTCACTCCGGAAACTCCTAAACCAGCAGCCACTCCCAATGCCGAGGTTGCAACAATAGAGCCGACATAAGACTCATAAAGATCCGCACCCATCCCTGCTACATCCCCTACATTATCTCCCACATTATCCGCAATCGTTGCCGGATTCCTGGGGTCATCTTCGGGAATGCCAGCCTCCACCTTCCCCACTAAATCCGCGCCTACATCCGCGGCCTTGGTAAAGATACCGCCTCCGACTCTGGCAAAAAGCGCCTGGGAACTGGCGCCCATACCAAAACAAAGCATGGTAGAGGTAATCGCCGTAATCTTATCCGTACCGATGGGAATCGGATGCGCGGAATAATACCAGTTGAGAAAATAATACCAGATGCTTAAATCCAGGAGTCCCAAGCCCACCACGACTAAACCCATGACCGCACCACTCGAAAAAGCCACGCGTAGTCCTGAGTTTAAACTCTTCATCGCCGCAGCTGTCGTACGGTCAGAGGCCTGGGTCGCGATGGTCATGCCTATAAACCCAGAGAGGCCAGAAAAGAAGCCACCGGTAAGGAAAGCAAAAGGTACGAATATAACCAGATATTTTTTGAACGCGAGGTACAAAAGCAGGCAAAAGACCATGACAAAAAAAAGTGAGACCACCGCGTATTGACGCTTCAGATACGCCCGGGCACCGATACGCACAGCCTGGGCAATCTCTTTCATTTTGTCAGTGCCTTCCTCTTTTTTAAGGATAAAAACAACCAGATAAGCGGCAAAACAAAGAGCTAAAATAGAACCCACCGGCGCTAATAAAAGCAAGTCAAAACCCGCCATCTAAAATCCTCCTGCTTTTTTGGAATTTAATAATGATTTTTATGGAAGGTATGGTAACACAATCCGAAGAATTGTCAACACTTATTGGATTATCTCGATCTTTTTATCCCAGGTTGCAAAAGACGCGCCTCCCAGATGAAAGATCAGCTTGACCTTATCCGGTTGCCAGGTTTCTTTGAAGAATGACTCTTCGGCACTGGCAAAGATTACCTCTGCCATAAACAGGAAGTGGTCTCCCGCCTCGCGGATATCTCTTAATACACACTCCAGGTGGCCGACGCATTCCTGGATAAGTGGTGTTTTAATCAGGCGGTTGGCTTTTTGGGGAGTTAATTTGGTTTCTTTAAATTTGTCCACTTCCCTGCCAGAATGTTTTCCGCAATAAACCACGCTCTCTAATAACTCAAGGTCAGGGACATTAACGATAAACTCCTGGGATTTTTGGATGAACTCTGCTGAGAGATGAGATTTGGCTACAGAGATTCCCAGTAAGGGCGGCTTATGGCTTAAGGGAGAATTCCAGGCTAACGTAATGATATTGGCTTTATCCTTATAAGCAGACGTGACCAAGATGACCTGGCCACTGTTTATGAGACGGTTGGCTTTTTCTTTGGGAATCTCGACTTTCATTTTTCAAGGAGTGAACGCAAGCTATCGGGGATGCTTTTGGCCTTAAAGCGCTTATCCACGCACACCAGAAGCGTCCTGGCTTTGGCAATCAGTTTATGGTCCTGATTCCTTATCTCGTTATGGAATTCGATGCTGACGCGGGATATCCCGCCGATTTTCGTATCGATCGTCAGAATATCCGCATAATAGGCGGGAAATTTGTAAACAATCTCCTGGCGTCCGACCACGAAAAATATGCCCTGGTTTGCCAATTCTCTAAGAGGCGCTCCCCGTCTAGCCAGACATTCGGTGCGCGCCTCTTCCAGGAATTCCAGGTACTTCGCGTAGTAAACGACGCCCCCGCAATCCGTATGATGATAATAAATCTTAAACTTCACCCTATTTTTTTAAAGCCGCTATTGCTTTCTGATTGTCGGTCGTGCTGATGATGATCTTCGCAGGACAGCCGGCTGTGCAGGCAGAGCCATATATCTGTTTGATATCGATCATCTCAGATGCCATCTTGGCTGTGATATCTCTTAAGGCCCCTGGCTTATTTTCCAGGTCCACGACGATGCAATCGTTCTGTTTGATAGAGGTATAATTAGCTTTCTTCAAGATTTCAATGGCCTTCGTATCATCCGGCGTGACCAGCATAATCCTGGCTTCATTACCTATCGCGAAACCCGCCACGGCATCGATGTTGATTCCCTGACCAGCCAATAATCTCGACATATCCGCTAATATGCCTATCTTATTAGTGACAGTCACCACAATCTCTTTGCCCAACTTTGCTTCCATTTTCAGCCTCCTTTCGCTGGCAAACTCAACCTTATTCGTACATTAAACTGATACGAAATGTCTGTACCGCTTTTTTCAGCTCTCCTGGAAAATAAGGAAAGGGAGCTGCTTCCTTAACCGCTTTGATGGAATATGGCACAAGAAAATCATCAGTGGCACTGATCACCTGGGGCTCGTCCGCAAGATTCCCGTCGGCTGAGATGCTGAACCTCAGGTCCACCTTGCCTTTTTTGCCCTCAGGGGAATTAAGCTTTGCGAACTCGTTAATCTTTTTGCAGATGACAGAATAATAATCAGGCACCGAATCCTCAAATGCAGGATCGTATCCAAGATTCCCCTCCTTCCGGGAAGCTGGTTTCTTTGACCCGAAGTCCTCAGACACAATCTTGCCCCGTTCCATAGAAAGCACCACGCCTTGTTGAGGCCTGATCTCCTCAAATTCCGTATAAGGGATTTCACCCGACATGATGTGCGGGGTCAGAAGAATGACAAGCTCTGTCCTGTTGTTCTCATCAACGGTGTTCCTAAAAAGCATGCCCAGTAAAGGGATGTCTCCCAATATAGGAATCTTTTTTACTGTCTTTATCTTTTCATCTTTCTTCAGGCCGCCGATGATGATGGTGACCCCGTCCTTAACCATCACTGTTGTCTCAGCTTGTGAGGTGGAAACAATGGGGATCTCCGTAAACCTGTCTTCAGACTTGATTTCCTCGCGCTCGGCAGAACTGATCTCCGGCTTTATCTTCATGGTTACAAAACCGTCCCGATTGATGGTCGGGGTGACATAAAGTTTTATCCCGGTATCCACAAAATTTACGGACTGGGAGGTTACGGCGGTCTCACCCGTCTGCGAAATGGCACTGGTGATGTAGGCCTCTTTCGTACCAACCAGTATCTTGGATTCCTGATTGTTCAACACCATGATCCGGGGACTGGAAAGTATCTTGGTATCCCCTATGGTCTGCAAAAGCTCTAGGATTGCCTTGAATTGACCAGGACGATTGGGCGCTACATCGGCTGTTCCGATGGAGAGCCCTTCGGCAGCTGCTAAAGGCAGGGAGCCGGAAGTCCTGAAATACTTCTCTATCCAATAATCCCAATCCACGCCCATCTCAAACTTGTTCGTGGGTCTGATCTCTACGATCTGGGCATCGATGAGGACCTGGGGCGTCTTTTCATCAAAGGCAATGATGAGTTTTTCGATCTCAGCCAGCTTGGAGAGATAATCTGTCACAGCAATCTTATTTGTGCGCTCATCGATGCTGACCGACCCGATATTCTTGGTAACGACCTCCTGCAATTTATCCTTAAGTTTGTCCGCCTGGCCGTATTTGAGTCCGAACACCTTGGTCTTGATGGGCGCATCAGCGCTCCTGATAAAATTCTCCATATCTATGATCTTGTAAGGAGCGTCGATCAAGACAACGGTATTAGACCCTTCATCCACCACCACTTTGCCAATACTGCTTTTGATCTGCGTCAGGGCCTTGGAGAGGTCCACAGCCTTGGCATATCTGATCGGCACGATCTTGGCCTCCTTTTTATCCTGGAAACGCTCTCCGTAAAGGAGCTCGTAATCTTTTTGCGTCATCACATTAATGATGTCTTCCTTTTTTTCATACGCCAGATCATTTGCCAAGAGGATAATCTCAAATACATCCCTGACATCCACGTTCTTTAAGAACAAGGTGACCTTGCCAGTAACGTTCTTGCCGATGACGATGTTCATGCCTGAACGCTGAGCCAGCATCTTCAGGACATCCACGACATCCATCCCTTTAATATCCAGGGATATCCTGTTAGCCTCATCAAGCGCAGAGATTACAGAACCTGTCTTGTCAAGCTGGCCTGACTCCATTTCCTGTGCGCGGGCCTGCGGCAGCAGTAAGGGCAAAGAAAAAATTAACACATACAAAAATTGTCTCTTCATTATTCCTCCGTTTAAAATATACGTCATACGTCTACAAATACAACTCGTATTTGGTTCCTAAATAATCCACGATCACTTTACCCTCCTGGATGTCATCAACCTTTAAATCCCCTATCGCCTGACCTCTAGTTAGATAATAAGTCTTCTGTGTCTTTTTATCTTCGATGACAGCTTGGGGTGGATCACTGGAGATGATTCCTACCAGCGTCATGTCTTTGAATAAATCCAGGGTATTCGTAACAGCAGCCGAAGAGATAGGCAAAACATCCGATACCGTTGCCGCACGGAAAATCTGGCGCTGCTGGACACCTTCCAAATAAGATTCCAGTGGTTTGACGTTAAGGCTGCTGGTTGAGGAAGTCTTTACTTGCTCTTTTGTCACTTCAGGCAACTTGACTTTACTTAAATTGAATATCGGGTAAAGAAAAGCAGACAGCATAAATAAGACGGATAGGATAAGAAACGCTATTATGGACGTCCGTAAGGGAAAACCCTTTGGCTGCATAGATGCTTGCTGTGAGGAAAAAATAGAAACGTCCCCTTTTACAGCAGGAATGACTTTTTCCGGCATAGCCGAACCCTGTCTGATGATCCCAACAGCCTTTTTTGACTTTTTTTCTCCTCTGATCAGTTTAAGCAGCTTCTCTTCTGGTGAAAGGCTATCTTTCATAAACTCTTGCCTCTTGTTCCGTCAGAAACTCCACAATCTCCCCATCCACCACCGAGCGTTCTTTCATTACGATTGTCTCCAAACAATCATGGCAGAGGATGGCAATTTTTCGAGGATATCCTTGCGTGAACTGGTAGATCAATTTTACGGCATCATCCGTAAACAGATTTCCCTGGCCGTTGAAACCGGCTTTCTTGAGCCTAAATTCTATCATCTCACTAGTCTCTGTCTCATCCAGCGGATTGATGGTGTATTTCAGGGTGATGCGGTCCATGAAATTCCGGATGCGCTTGATCCGGCCAAGCAATTCCACCTGAGCCATGATCACCAGCTGCAGTAATTTATATTCGTTGGTCTCATAATTGAGCAGGGTGCGTAAGACCTCTAGATTTTCCGCACTGATATTTTGCCCCTCATCAATCAACAGGATGATGGTTTTGTTCTCCTCGACTCCTTTTTGAAAAAGGTATTTTTCCAGGCACTCTTTAAAATCCAGGGTAGACCTGAAAGAGGGAGTGATCCCGAACATCCGCATAAAACTTAAGAGAAACTGGAATTCCGATTTGTGGCTAGGGTCCAGAATCATGTGGAAGAGAAAATCATTCTCATCCTTGAAAGTCTGCAAAAGCGTGCGTAGCAGCGTGGTCTTGCCAGTTCCCACATCACCGAGGACGAGGTTAAGGCCGCGGCGCAGGCGTATAGAAATCTCCAGGCGCTTTAAGGCGGTATCATGGCTTGAGGAACGAAAGAAAAACTCAGGGTCAGGGCTGGTAGAAAACGGCTCTTTTTCTAAACCTAAAATTTTAAAATAACTCATTCTTGATTTCCTGAATAGATTTGTTTTCCCTTCTTAAGGCGCGGATTTTTTTAAGCTGCTGGACAGTAGAATCATCAAAATATCGATAGCGGGTCTCAGGGCTACGGCTGGTTTCCCTTATTAAACCGATTTTTAAATAATATTTTAAAGTATAGATTGAGAATCCGGTGAGACGAGCTAAGTCCTTGATTAAGTAAATGTTAGAAATTGTATTCTCCATGCTCTCTAACTAGAGAGTGTATCGCTATTTTATTTTTTGTCAAGTCAAATCTTGGTTCTTTTTTCTGGCAGGTTATTTTATTCGGAAAGAGAAATTTGAGAGATGGAAAAACTTCCTTCCAGAAGCTGCGAACCGGGCTTGGCGTTCAATTGGAATCTCTGAATGTCAAGAAGAACCAAGGAATTCTCGATACTGTAGAGAAATTTCAGATATCCTTCCATAGCCCCTTCGGTTCTTAGGTCAATCGTTGTTTCTCGATACTGTTGAGCGGCCCTGGGTGTCTGGGGTCTTATATCAATAATGCGGATGTTTGCCTCTTTGGCCAATGACTCCAAGACAGAAAGGACGGATACCGCGTCATTTTCAGCTACGTTCAAAAGATTCTGACGGGAAACGAACTGGTCATATTTTTCCTTAAGCTGTGTTTCCTGACTCAAAAGATACGCGTACTTCTTTAACTTCAGGCGCGCCCTCTTAATCTCTCTGTTCAGGATGTCAGCCCTTTTTAATAATGGAGAGATAAAAAAGGTAAAGACACAGCTAAAAAGGATCACGGCCAACGTCACGAAAAAAAAAGTCTTTTCTCTCTTGGATATGAGTCTCTGCATCATTTTTTAAGGCACTCTATCTCGAAATCCACCATGTCGCCGGATGCCGTCTTCTTTTTGGTGGCGTATCTGACTTTGATACCAAACGGCTTGAATACGCTGGATTTCTCAATTCGCTCGACTAAGGCAAATACGGAATTAAGTTCTGGGCTTTGTCCGCGAAGGATCACCTGCTTGTTTTCCTCAAAACTCATACTGACCAAAGTAGCGTCCGCGGGGACGATTGCATGTAATTCATGAAGGATATCCAGGCTACTGGACACATTCAGGCTTCTGGCTTCCAGTAATTCGAAGCGCCGCTCAATATCCTCTAGTGGCTTGGCATTTTTGGAAATATTTCCGAGTTCTGACCTAAGGCTTTGGAGGTACTTTTCTCTGTTGTCTAAGTGTTTCACCGAGCCTATCCCCCATGCCATCATAACTACAAGGACCAACGCAACAGCCTGCAGGCTTTTTTTACGTGAAATGAATTTGTTTGCCTCCTTTTTGATGTCTTGCGGCAGGAGGTTGAGGCTTGCCTGGGGCTCTTTTATACACAAGCCCAGGCATGCGGCAAAAGAAAGTTCAAAACTTAAAATTTCGTCTGACAGTTTCGCAGGGATATTTATTTTTGGGCCCAAGGTCAGAATCTCTGCCGGCAGGGAAAATTTTGCCTCCAAGGCCTCCTTCAATTCCTGCATGGCGATGCTTACGCCCACGAGCGCAAATTTACGGATAGGTTCTAAAGAAATGCTTTCCATATAGGTTTCCAGTGTCTTGTCAATCTCATCAAAAAGTGCATCCTTCCATCCGGAAGCGTACCGGTCCATTTTGACCGAGCGGCTGAAAAGTAATTTCTTCGAGGCCACCACCGTTAATTCAGCATATTGAGCGTCCACATCGATTATCATGGTGGTATCCTGGACGCCGGGCTTAAAGAGAAGATAAAGATCCAGCAGTGCATAGGAGCTCAAGATGATACTCATGCTTGAGGCCTTCAGGTTCTTGAGGATATTAAGTATGCGTTCGATATTGTTCTTTTGGACGATCGTCAGGTTAATGTAAGCATATCCCTCTTTATCCGTAGAGATAATATCAAAGGCCGTGACCAGCTCATTGGCCGGATAAGGCAGGTACCGGGAGGCCTGAAGATTCGACATCTTTTCGATCTGGGAAGGCGCAACCGCCGGAACCTTCAGGTAACGGCAGGTAGCTTGATTTCGCGGCAGGCAAACAATGACAGGGTGATGATCATAGCCCATCTTTTTGAGAGCTTGCTGCCAAAGGTCACTTAATTTCTTTTCGTCACAATTCGGCGGCAGTGGCAGTCCCTGGACCTCCAGGAACTCAGGCACCTTGGCATCATGGACACTCTTGCATTTGATGACCTTAAAGGCCGTATCGGTAACAGAGCAACTGAACGTGAATTTCTTCCTAGCTCTCATACCCATCTAAGATTCTTTTAACCTTACGCGAATAGATTGCTTCCATCTTACGTTTTATTTTACTAGAATTACCCGTAACTTCAATCAAAAAATATTGCGATTGAAGTGTCACGTTGTTCATCAGAACATTGAAAAGCGTTATTTCTTCAGCTGCGGTGAGAGGCACGTCAATCTCAAGCTTATCTTTAAAATAACCGTTGTTCATTCTTAGCTGCAGGATTTTGGTTGTGACACTTTCAGCATACATATCGGGGATACCCAGTTTTTTTGCGATACCAGCTGTCCAGATATGGAGCACAAAGGGAGTTACCGTATTGATATTGACGAGGCTTCCTCCCCCGACGGTAATATAATCTTTTATTTTCAGGTAATCCTCGACTGTAAAGCCCGCAACCAACGTCAATTCCTCTGGCTTACTGAAAGCGCTCCCCTTACAAGGATATCCCAGCTTTTCATACATCTTATCTTTATCGGGCAGGTCCCCACGCCAGATGAGAATAGCATCTGTGATATCTTGCGCCTGGGCAATCCCTGATTTCTCAAGCAACGCCAATAGGATTTCGGGGCTGGCGGTATTGATATTGATCTTTCGTTCTGCATCCTGCGCCCCATAGACCACCTGGACTGAGGCATCTTCATCCAGAAAGGTAAAGCTCACTGTTGCATACTCACCAAGGTTCTTATTCAAGGTAATAACCTTAAAGGTACGTTCGTTATCTGCCCAATTTTCATAAAGGGTATCATAATCATTCGTATCTTTTTCGATCTCGGCAATGGCCAGGTTCAGCCCTGCCTTGGCAAGCCCTAAGGCCTTGAAACTATCCCTGTGAAAGCGGCTCATCCTTAAAGCCATAGAGACTCGGTGACCGATACCCACGGCCAAGATGGTCAGAATTGCCAAAACCCACAAGCTTACCATCAATGTTTGAGCCCTTTTCATCATAGTGAAACATCCGCGTTAGGCAAGTAAATCGTGCGAACGAATTCCTGGACAGTCTTGTTTCTTAAGACGAGTCTTATTCTAACCGCCACAGGAAAGACTTTCTGTTCGCTCTCCAAGATCCAGCTGTCTTTGAATTTCAGGGATTTGTCGAGCGGGTCGATATACCCATATTCAAAATTCAACTCCTGTAACCCTTGGGTCATCTCATCGGGGGCAACGTTTGATTTTTCATTTAGCGCCTGCTTGCCTCTTTTGCATAAACGCATCAGCTTATCTCCCTCGGAACTATAAGAAACGAGGGCAACCTCTTTGATGAGTGAGTTCTGCCAAAAAGTATCGATGAGCGTCAGGAAGCTCATCTCATCGGCTAACCCTAAGAATCGCGTCTGGTCCTTTGAATAAACAAAGCTGTTACGCAGGTCCAGCTGCATGCGCTCGATGATAAACCTGCCTGCCTGAAAAAGCGCAATCCTGTCTTCAATATTTTTGTAGCCAAACACGCCTGCATGAAACGCAGAATACACCGTGACCAGGACGATGAGAAAAATGGAAGACGAAATCAATACCTCAACCAGAGTAAAGGCAGAAGATTTTTTCATTTTCTTAAATAAGTGCTGGCTTCTAAAGCCTGACTACGCCCCTGCCTCTGCCAGCTAATTTTGATATCCGTTTTATATAAATTCAAATCCTCAATCCAAATGACGGAGCGCGCCCAGCCGAACCTGCCAGAATCCCCTTTATCGAATGTCTCCCTGAGAGCCCCTTGCGCCTCCTGAAATTCCAGTTCCTGTAATTTATCTTCGGCCAGGAATACGGCACTGATAATGTCACAGGAAAGCCCTGTGGCCTGGGCACAAAAGGATAAGGCCTGTAAGACAACTACAATTCCGGCCGAGAGTATGGCCACTGCCATAATCAATTCCAGCAGGCTAAACCCTCTATTCTTGGTTGAGTATTTTGAGGCCACCGAAAACTCCTTTTGTGGTCAGGATGATTTTTTTACCCTGCGCATTCATCACCGTGAGTGTTACTTGGTCGATTTGCCCGTCAGGATAAAAAAAGACCTGCTTCTGGGTGCTGTCCAGGAAAAGACCCTGTGGCAGGGAGAGACTACGTAGGACGCCTTTTTCATCCTTGAACTGAGCCCAAAGCTTTTGATTTTCATTATCAATTGTCAAAGCTAAGACTCTCCCTTCGACAATAGAGCGGTCTTTTAGATACGTCATGAATAATTGTAATTCTGCGCTAAAATTATTCAGACGAAAATCGTCAAAAGAGTTGCGAAGATGCGGCAGGGAAACTGTTATGAGAATAGCCGTTATGATGATGACTAGGAGGAATTCAATAAGGGTGAAACTCTTGCGGCGTTCACCAGTTACCAATGTCATCGTTATCCGCCTCAAGGCCATTGGGGCCGGAAGAATAAAGGTCATAGTCATTATTGTGGGTGCCGGGGAATTTATAATGGTAGGGCGCACCCCAGGGGTCTTTGGGGTCTTTTTTAAGATAAGGCCCCTTCCATTCCGACAAAGAGGCAGGGTTTGTGCGTAAAGCCGCAAGTCCCTCTTCGCTAGTGGGAAATCGGCCAATATCCATTTCAAACATATCCAGCGCCAACGCGATGTTCGCGTCTATATCTGCTTTAGCTGCGGCAACGCGCGCCTGCTCGGATCTACCGACCAGCCGCGGCATCACCATCGCCGCTAAGACGCCGATGATAATAACAACGAGCATCAGTTCAATAAGAGTAAACGCATTTTTATTCATAAGATTCCTCCTTGGCAATGGCTATCTGACGATCAGGTTAATCTGGAATATAGGCAACAACATTGACAATACGATAAAACCGACAATCAATCCCATGGCCAGAATGATCACCGGCTCAAGCAGTCGGGTCATGACTTTCAGGGACCGGTCCACCTCCCTTTCATAGTCATCGGCAATACGTAATAGCGCCTGCTCCAGATTGCCTGATTCCTCTCCCACTGTTACGATATTGGTTACAAAAACAGGGAATAGCTTAGAGTCTGTCAGGCAACGGGAAAAACTCTCTCCTTCCCGAATCCGCTCTTTAAACTTTTGGAGTTCTGCTTTTAAAACCTGGTTATCCAATGTTGTGGTGGCTGTGTCCAAGGCATAAACGACTGGTGTTCCACTGGCGAGGAGTAAAGACAGGGTACGCACCAAACGACCGATCTGAGACTTAAGGACTATGGGGCCCCACACAGCGAGTTTCAGCTTAATCTTATCCAGCGTGGCTTTTGCCTGCGGCTTCCTGCTGATCCTCTTAAAAGTAAATACTGCCAAAAACAGGAAAGCCAGTATCAACCATCCATAAGAACTTAATAGTCCGGACAAACCTACCAGAATCCTTGTCGGCAAAGGTAAGGCCTGTCCCATATCCTCAAACATCGTGACCAGACGCGGGATGACAAAGGTTAAGAGCACGATAACGGTGAGTGTGCCTATAGAGAAGACAAATGCAGGATAAGTCAGGGCAGCACGCACCGAATTCTTCAGTTCCTCCTCCTTTTCAACATAGTCGGCCAGGCGCTTAAAGGTCTGGTCCAGATTGCCTCCCACCTCTCCAGAGTGAATCATGGAAATGTAAAGGGGAGAAAATAGTTCGGGGTGCGTATTCAGACTTTCCGAAAGGGATTTTCCATCTTTAATCTTATCTATCATATCAGACAGCACGGTCTTTAAATATTTATTAGGAGTCTGCGTCGAAACGATATGAAGGCTGTTAAGGATATTCACCCCTGATTCAATGAGGCTGGTGAGGTCCCTAGAGAGCAGGACGATGTCGCGGTTTGAGATCTTACGAAAACTCAAAAATGTCTTTCTGTAAAGGTAGGAGTCTTCGGGCTGGATGGAGACGGGAAAATAACCCATCCCTGAAAGCTTCTCCAACACATCCTGCTCAGAAGCAGCTTCCATAAAACCCTGGATGACTTTCTGCGGCTCGATTTTGGCCGTATAGGCGTAACGGGGCATAATTGCGAGTAATTGAATTACAATTCAATATAAGTAAATCCAAAATCCAAATAATACCAATACTACAAAACAAATCCAAAATCCCAAATCCAAATGGCAAGTTTTGGATTTTGAAATTGGCCTGCCGGCCGGCAAGGCAGGGATTTTATTTGGATTTTGGATTTTGACATTTGTATTTATAATGCTATTCTGGTAGCTCTTCTTGCTGGGTGACGCGGACGAGCTCGTTAAAGGTAGTCAGGCCCTTAAAGACTTTTTGCAAGCCGTCCTGACGGAGCGTGCGCATGCCTTGGGAAATTGCTTTTTGTTTTATCTGCTGGCTGGACGCGCGCTCAAGGATAAGTTCCCGGATAGGTTCGGTGATCATCAAGATCTCGTAGATACCTGTCCTGCCGCGATAACCTGTGAAACGGCATTCAGGGCAACCCTTGCCTTCATAAATTTCTTGTTTTTCAGGGTCAACTTCTATCTCTCCTTTAAGATGCTGAAGGATTTCGTGTTTAGATTTGACGGGAGTTTTGCATTTCGGGCAGATCAACCTGACGAGCCTCTGGGCCATCAGACACTCAAGCGATGAAGACACCAGAAACGGCTCTATCCCCATATCCAGAAGCCGCGTCACAGCTCCAGCTGCATCATTGGTATGGAGCGTGGAAAAAACCAAATGCCCGGTCAGGGCTGCGCGGATGGCAATCTCCGCTGTTTCGTAATCCCTGACTTCTCCGACCATCATCACGTTAGGATCATGCCTTAAGATGTGGCGCAGGCCAGTGGCAAAATTAAGGCCGATCTTGGGGTTTACCTGGATCTGGTTGACCCCCTTTAGCTGGTATTCGATGGGGTCTTCCACAGTAATAATCTTTATAGTGTTGGAGTTGATGCGCGCAAGACTGGCGTAGAGCGTGGTAGATTTCCCTGAACCCGTAGGCCCGGTCACAAAAACAATACCGTGCGGTTTCCTGATAACAGCTTCGATCATTTTGAGGTCTACTGGCAGAAGCCCTAATTTTTCCAGTTCCAGGAAGAAATGCGGGCTTAAGATTCTTATGTGCACAGCCTCTCCGAAGGCCGTGGGTAGTGTCGAAATGCGCAAATCCAGCTCCTCGTTACTCACCTTTATTTTTATCCGGCCATCCTGAGGCAGGCGGCGCTCTGCGATGTTCAGCTGTGCCATGACCTTGATGCGGCTGACAATGGCAGCATGGAAATATTTGATGGATTCCGGGATATTGATATCGTAAAGCACGCCGTCAATCCGAAAGCGCGTGCGCAGCTCGTCCTGAAAAGGCTCCAGGTGTATATCCGTGGCCCTGTCTTTGACTGCTTCGGTAAATATCTGGTTGACGAATTTGATGATCGAGGCATCCTGCGCAATCGTCTCTAAATCCTGCACCTGATCCGCCTCCCGAGCGACTGTCTCAGCTGGCGACTTGTCCAAGATAATCTGTTCTAAGGTTTCGGCTCCCACTCCGTAATATTTGCGTATGGCTTCGTCGATTTCGCTTTCACTGCTCAAAACCCCTTTGATCTCAGAACCCAAGAGCAGTTTCAGGTCATCCAGTGTGCGTATGTCCAAGGGGTCTCTCATGACAAGCGTCAGAGTGTCATTACGAAACTCAAGCGGAACGATCTTATAGTGGCTGGCGAACTTTGCCGGGACCCTCTGGATAACAGCCGGGTCTATCGTCTTATCTTTTAACCTTACGTAGGGAACGTTTAACTGGCGGGAAAGGATACTGAATATCTTCTCTTCGGGTACGATGCCGAGCTTGACGATACTGCTACAGAGCAGTTCACCTGTCTTTTGCTGCTCTTTGAGCACCAGTTCTAGCTGCTCCGGGGTAATGACCCCCTCCTGGATCAGCATCTGTCCAATGAGATTTTGGTCTGATAGGGACATAAAAACGATTAACGAGTGCGGATTTCCGAGTTAGTATACCATAAAAATAGAAAAAACAAAGCAAAAAATCATTTCTTCTTTAAAAGAGCTTTGATTTCCTGTCGAATCCTTAGTTTTTCAATGGCCAATTCTTTTTCTCTTCTAATAAGTTCTGCCAGTTGTTTTTCTCGCCATACCTTCTCAAGGGCAAGCTGCTCCTGCCTTTCTTTAAGCGCTATTTTACGGTTAGCTTTTTTTATAGCCCGCTGTTTTTGTTTGGCTTGCCTATCCTTCACTAATCTTTGCTCCCGTAATTTTCTTTTCCATTCCTTTTTGGCCTGCACCTCTTCCCGCTTTCTCTGGGCTTCAGCCAGCCTTTGACGCCTCTTCTCCTGAGAACGGGCTCTTTTCTGCCGGCGCAACTGTTCCTTTCTCTCTGCTGCCTCCTTTTTTCTGAGATTACGCCCTTCCTGTTCACTTTTAAATTCTCGGAGGCGACGTGCTTCCAAAAGCTGCCTTTCCATGGCCCTGTTCTTGGCAGAATTATCCTCGGCCAATAAAGAAAGGTGGCTGCTGCAGATCAAAAAAATCAATAGAGTAACTTTAGCAGACCTTTTAACCAGGATGATGCCTTTCATAATTATCGCCGGATCTTTTTCTTGACCGTCCTCCTGATTAAAGAAAGCTTTGCCAACTCCTCATCGGCAATTCCGTCTAGTTGAACGAAATAAAATTTGAGCTTTGCGATATGCTCTTTCGTTTTGGGCTCCAATGGCTGCGGGATATTCGTTAAGCCCTTAAGGTTCAAATCAATGGTCCTTTTGATCTCGTCTAACCAATTGACGACGAAATCCACTGCTAGATCACTCAAATCCCCTTCTTTAATCGTTTCAAAGACACCCAGCATGTTAAAATAGGCATCCAGCTGCGACATGGAAAGGAGGCATGCATCAAAGAGGGAGGTAAGAACAAGGGTATCCTGGGAACTGACAAAGAGCTCTTTTATATCTTTGGAGAGTCCAAAAATCTTGTTACGCATATCGAATATCTTAAAATCCATGGCCCAGGCGCTGGAATTTAAAAATAAGAACAGGAATAGCGTCACTATTATTTTTCTCATGGCTCTCTCCTTCTTTCTCGTCATGCCTTTATCAGGAACCCTCCATAACCATTTTCGATATGGTCATCGTGCATTGTGCGATGCTGGAATCCTTTGACTTGGGGCTCAACTGAAATTTCTCGATGTTAAGCAATGTAGCAGCATTCTCGATGTTATGCATAAAACCTATGACCTGCTCCATTTGGCCTTCGCACGTCAGGTTAATGACGAACTTCTTTAAATTACTCTTCTCTTCCCTGATGCCTGCGGGCTTCATCTCTACAATATAAAGGGAGCCTTTACTGGCGATATTTTCAATTTCTTTAAGTAGGAGCGTTGTTTCTTCTTCGTCGCTTCTGGCCTCTTTCAGGAATGTGGCGTACTTTTTGCTCTCGCTTAAAATCTCACTTTTTTTGTCCAGGACATTCAGGTCCCGGATTATCGCTGCCTTTTTTTTCCTGATGGCCTCATTAAGAGAATGTATCTTGGAAAAAACAGGCAAGATGATCAACAGGTTAACCAGCGACAGGAGGAATACGCCCCCTGCCACATAAATCACGGTTTTCTGCTTTTTGGGTAAGTGCAGAAATGTCTGATATAGAGGCTTCAGGTTTATCATAAAAGTCATCAATCCGTCTTAACCAGGGCGCTCTGTATCTCAAAATCAGTCACGTCTTTGAGGCCCTCTTTCCTTTTCGTGGTATACCTGGTCTTGACGTCCTTGAAATATTTTGATTTACCCAGCTGTTCGACAAAAGAAAAAACGCTGGACATTGCTTCTGCTGTTCCCCTGACGGAAAAACGTCCCTCGTCGTCAAACCGGATATCGTTCAATAATATGTCATCCGTAATAATCGCGTAGATTTCGCCAAGCACCTCCAAGGCATATCCGCGCCTAGAAACATAATCTTTGATAAGGTTGATCTTTGTAAAACTGGCTTCCAGCTCGCGGGCATCATCATGAATAGTCTGGAATTTCTTATCCAGCTTCTTTAAAATGGTGCTCTTGGCATAGATATTCGTTAAAAAGACGGAAAAGATAAGCACGGCCATGGTCAAAACAAAAATCCCTGTCTTGACTAAATCCCTGCCCCTCTCCTGGAAGGCCTTTCTTAATCTTATTTCCTCAGGGATAAGATTGACTTTGGTTTTGTCCTGACTGACTAGGGGCGCAAGCACGTCAAAAAACGAAACCCGGCCAAAAGAAGTTACCTGCTTCAAGGCATACTGAGATACCGCTATGTGCGTCAGGTAGGCTATGCCCTTGATGGTAAAATGCAGTGTCTGACCCAAAACGTTTTCTAGGCCCTTAATGTCGCTCAAGGCGCCGCAGATGGCCAAGGTTAAGGGAAGCTTTTCAATATCTTCGTTTTGATAGGCCTCCAGCGACCTCCTTATCTCTTCGATGAATTTGGTTTCATAGGTCTGCCTCTCCGCTGACATATGCACTGCGCCCAGGGGAAGACTTCTTATAAACAGGGGCTTACCCTTAAACACCATAATAAAATCAGTTGAGCTTTCATCGATATGGACGATAGCTGCTGGAGCGTTTTGGGCATCTACTTTTAAGAGTTTCGCGCTTGCACAGGCGATTCCCTCCGCAGCCAAAAGGGAATCATCAAACTTCAGGCCTGCCTTCTCCAAAATCTCAATTTGCCTTTTGACAATAGTGCGTGCCACAATGACCAGCAGGATTTTAGAATAATTGTTTTTATAGACGCCGATATCCACATAATCTACGATAATCTCCTCTCTGGAATAGGGGGTATGCCTGCCTGCCTGCAGTGATATGATATCCTTGATCTCCGAAGGGTTTGTGGAGGGGATCTCGATATTCTTGGTGATGACCAGGCCTGTAGGGATGATGTTGATGACACTTGCGGTCCGAAGATTCAACTCCGAGAACTTCGAACGTATCATCTTGGCGATTTCCTCATCGGTTGAACCGCTGGTATTTGCAGACCAGGCATCCAGCAATTCAATCTTATTCAGGGAAATGGCAATCTTGACAATTTTGACGCCTGTGGCCCCTAATTCCACTCCCACCAGCTCTCGACCCGATACACTGGCCAATTGCGTCCATTGACGAAGATTAAGTTTAACCATGCGTTTAGGATTCTTTCCAATACAAGATTTTTCCCTCTCTATCCACGATACAAAGGACTTCCGCGGCACGACCTGTGCCTTCCCTTGAGGAAACGCGGCTGTTGATCATAAAATAGTGGGATTGGATAGTCAGAAAATTCTGGGCAAGAAACGATAGCTGAGCAATCTCATCTGGCGTCAAGCTAACAGCAGCCTCACCCAGATACTGCACAATCAAATCCAGATGACCAACAATCCCGTCATCCTCTGTCACCTCCACCCCGTCTTTGCCCTTGCGGAAAGTCAAAATTTTATCCACCGTCACCTGGCCTAACCCCAGAGCCAAAAGGACTGCACTTGAGGCGGTGTTGAAATTTACCCTGCCGTCTCCGTAAATGGTAAGCAGGTTTCTTACCTTCTCGAATATATCCTGACTCATGCCTTTAACTAATAAAATCTCATCCAAGACATCAAAGGCCGCATCTTTGGCTTCGTAAGGGAAGCTTGTATTTCTGTAATAAGGGTCTTCAGCACCGCCTGCTGGACTAAACAAAACACTATCGCTGTCCCGCCAGTCGATAATGGAGGCTGCCAAATCCTGCGCCTCGCCTTCGCTCATACAGGCTGCCACCTGAAAAAGACGGGCGAGTTCATTGAATCCTGCCAGATTCACATTAATCTTACGTTCCTCATCCTTGATTTGCCAACTACTTGCTTCGCTAACCGCTGATTTTCCGGTCATCGAAACGTCAATAGCCAGGTACTCCTCGTCTTCTGGCATCTGCAAAAAAATTATGGCTTCTTTCACTCCTGCCTCGGCTGCAAGGTGGGCCCTGTCTCTCGAATCAAGCCTGTGCACCAAAGAAACCTTTTGCCTGACAGTATAATTTAAAATGACTGCAAACACTGACAGGATGCACAGAGACCAGAGAGCCAGCATCAGAATGCTTGAGCGCCTGTCAGAAGTCCGCAACTGAAAGAGAAACGGTTTTTGTGAATACTCCACCGCCAACACCCCCTATCTTTAATTCCAAACGCACGGCTTGAGGCAATACTTCAGGCGTAAGCCACTCTTGTGACCAGACAAACTTTTTCGTGGGCTCATCAAAAGTATAATACTGAAATCTCACTGATTCAACCTTCTCCAGGAACTGTTTCAAAGAACCTGCAGCTCCGCTGTAAACATTAGAGAAATCGCCAAGCTCCCGGTTCAGGGCTTTTTTGTTAGCGTCATAAGAATAAATGGCTTGGCCTACTGTCTCTGAATTCAGGCGATTACTTTGGACCAGGGTAACAAAGGCAAGCGACTCCTGTGTCCCTGAAAAATCAATCCCCTCAAAAAGAAAACAATTCTTTAGATCCAATCGGAATCTATCTAAAAAGATATTGATATCTTCTCCAGGCAAAGGCCTCTGGACCGTTTCCCAGATTCTTAAGCCAGTGCTAAGCAATCCGTATATTGCAAGGGCCACCACGCCCACCAGGGCGCTGACAATGAGCAGTTCCATAAAGGTGAGACCTTGGCCTTTGGCTGTCTTATTCTCTTTCTTTATATAAGGCAAGGGCGCTCCTGGTCACATTCGCTTTTCTTCTTCCTTCCTGCCAGAAGAAGGTTACATCGACTTTAAATAATTTGTATGAACCAGCCTCATCCTGAATGATGCTAGACAACTCCCATTGATAATGCTTGCCGTCACGCGTCAATTCCCCATGCGTAGGAAGATCCCCTAAATGACCCAGATGCGTTAAATAGTCCTGGGCCTGCCATAATCTTTCGTTGGCCAGGGGCGCTACATCCAGATAGCGCTCGCTGTAACTGAAAGTATCCAGCGCAATGAGAAAAGTTTCGTATATTAAAACCGCGCCCAGCGCCAGCACGCTTGTGGCAATCATAACCTCGATAAGTGTAAAACCTCTCTTAGTCCCAATTCGTGACATCGTCCTCGCTTTCCACACCATCTTTGCCCAAAGAATACAAATCGTAATCTGAACGCCGATGGTCACCCGGGCATTTATATTTATATTCCCGGCCCCAGGGATCCAGGGGTTTCCTCTCTAAATATGGTCCATTCCAGTTCTTGGCTGAACTGGGATTGGTCAACAAGGCATCCAGCCCCTCTTCCGTCGTGGGATAATAGCCATTATCCAGCTCATAAAGCTTAAGGGCTGTAGCCATATTCGCCCGCACGTCTGCGATGGCTGCGGAGACGCGTGCCTGTTCGCTTCGACCGGTAAGCCGCGGCATCACCATGGCTACCAATGCGCCGATGATGACGACGACAAGCATTAGTTCGATCAGCGTAAAACCCTTCCTCTTTTGCATCTTGACCTCCAAGTTAAATTCCAAATTTCAAGCACCAAATTCCAAATAAGCACCAAGTTCCAATTTTCCAAATTTCAAACTTGCCTGTTTTGGACATTGGGATTTTGGATTTGGGATTTGTTTGGAATTTGGGATTTGGAAATTGGGATTTATTCATTTTACAGTCTCTCTAAATACTTCCTCCACTCCTTCTCTAGCTCTTGTAGGTTTCTTATCTTCATCGGATAGGCGAACCTAAGTGCCTCCTCCAGTCTTTTTCCGTCCCGCAACTGTCTGCAAAAATCAGCAAAACTGTAGGACCCCAATGCCTCAATCAAAAAACCTACCAGGGATACGGCTTGAAGATAGTACGTGTTAATCAACTCATCCGCGCTTAAAAACAGGACTCCTGGCTCACCTGTCTTTGTGCGCGACGAACGGATGTAGATCCTGTCGGTTTTTCCTACGGTATCCAGATCTAATTTCATCATATCCTGAATAGAAAGAAGACAATCTTTTTCATAATACTCTTTGGCTTTCCTTTTTATCTGTGGCCGCCTGGCCTCTTCAGCCCACTGGGCAACGCCTTCATCCAGCCAGAGGGGAATCTCTCCTTTAAACCCCACAAAATCCCGAAAGATAAGGTGAGCCATTTCATGAGGAAGCAAGGATTCCAGGAATCCTTTGCTCCAGGCATAGCTGACAATCTCTTTTTTGCGGAAATCCGCCATTCCTTGGGACCAGCGGGGTTGGCCTGTTGCTTTTATAAAGGCCTCGTGGTTGGGATAAATATAGATTTTGACCCTTTTGTCCCACGTCCAGAACTCAGAATACCGCGGGTAGCCTAAATCAGTGGCTATCCGGCCATAATAAACCTCAGCCTTTGCCGATACATCCTTGGCGAACCTATCCTCACCCTTATAATAGATGAAGAAATGGTCTCCGACGACTTCTTTCCAATCTTCTTGGACCTTACTCTCACCGAAGAATGAATCCTGTGCAAAAGAAGCTTGGGAATATAGAAGAGCGAAACCCATAAACAGAACAAATAAAATCCGCATGTTTTAATTACCTGGCCATTAAATTAATTTCGAAAATCGGCAGAAGCATGGCAATAACGATAAAGGCAACAATGAGGCCCATGATGAGAATCATCAATGGCTCAAGCAGATTGGTCATAATCCTGACTGCCTCATCTGTCTCGCGCTCATACGTATCCGCCACCTCGCAGAGAGCCTCTGCTAACTTGCCTGATTCTTCACCCACAATGACCAAGTTGGTCATAAAGGAGGGTAGCAGACTAGAAGCCTTCAGGCTTTTTCCGAAAGAGCCGCCCTGTTCCAATTCTTTATGACTCATCTTAAGTTTTTCTTTGACGATCTCATTGTTAATCACGGCAACAGCTATATCAATCGCCTTCAAGATAGGGATACCGCTCTTAATCAAGAGTTCCAACGTTCGGCAGAAACGGCTCAAGTTGGCTTTAAGGATGATGTTGCCTAATAAAGGCAGGTGTATCTTCAGGCGGCTTAAAACAACCTTTCCCGCTTCTGTTTTGGATTGCCGGATGAAGATAAGGACAATGGCGGAAAACGCCAACCACATCCATGGCTGACGCATAGCGCTACTAATGGAAATGAGGATTTGGGTGGGCAAGGGTAAGGCCTGCCCCATGCTGAAGAATATTTTTGTCAGGCGCGGTATGACAAAGGTAAGCATGAACACGATGGTAGCTACTCCCACAATCGCCATAAGAAACGGATAGGCTAAAGCCATACGCAAGCGCGAAATAAATTCCTCCTGCTTCATACGATAATCCGTAATCCTTAATAAGGCCTCTGGTAGGCCACCCGTATCCTCTCCAGCACGGATCATGGCAATATAAATAGGAGGGAAACAGTTTGGATGAGCTGACAGACATGAAGAAAACGTCGAACCCTCTTTTAGGTTATCATGTATATCCCCTAAGATAGCCTTAAGGGTGCGACTCTCTGATTGCTCCATAATGATATGGATGGCACGTAAGATCGGCACTCCGGATCTGATCAGCTGAGCCAGTTGACGGCTGAACACCGTGATTTGACGCGTTTTCACCTTGCCAAAAGACTTGCCTTTAGAGGTGACTAAGACATTAGAAGAAACTTCTTCTTCAACGCGCAGGGGAACAAGCCCAAGGGCATTGATTTTCTCCACAGCCTCTTTTTCAGAAACTGCTTCGAGCTGGCCCTCTATAACCTCCTGCGGCCCCTTTTTGGCCTTGTACCTGTATAGGCTCATAAGTTTTGAGAACCTCCTTCTGTGTCTACGTATTTGTTAAGCCTCGTCCTTTGAGCACCTGTGATATCCAGAAAGCAGACAGCAATATTGTAATGCCTTTGCACGGCCTGCTCGATCCTGATGATCCTGGCCAAACACTCTATCGCAGGGCCTCCGTCAGGCAGTTCGATATTTAACTCCAGAAACGCATCCATGGGAGGGGCCTCTTCGGATACAAAGAGCAGACCTCCGGCAGAGATATCTCTTGTCGCACTCAGGTGCTCAGGGAGTAGACCTTTTTTTACCAGGTCATCCTTTGATTTAATCACCCGGTAGTGGATATTGACTTTCGAGTTTAAGCGCTTGAACACCCTGGAATCAAAAATGGGGATGGGTAATTCGGGAACCGATGAAATCGGGGAACCAAAGGTTGGAACCTGCACCCCTTGCCCTTTTTCTGGTATCCGTTCCTCTTCGGCAGAAGTAACCTTCATTACTTCCTCTGGTGTGGTGATACCCAACAGGACTTTCTGCCAACCATCCTGGCGCAAAGTCCGCATGCCCGATGCAACAGCTGCTTTTTTTATCTGGCTCGAGGGGGTTTTCTTTACGATAAGGTCCTTGATGGTGTCATCAATAAGAATCACTTCATAAACAGCAGTCCTGCCGAAAAAACCCGTAAAATTGCACACGGGACAACCTTTGCTCCTGGATATCTTGATGGCGTCAACCTTCATTCCCAGGTCATGGGCGATCATCTGTTTTAATTCTAAGGCAGCTTTCGTGTCTTCGAATTTGCATTCCGGGCAGTTCACCCGGATCAGACGCTGGGCGATAAAAGCCTCGACGCTGGATGAGACCAAGTACGGCTCCACACCGATGTCGATCAGACGCGTGATGCCGCTGGCTGCATCATTGGTATGCAGCGTTGAGAAAACAAGATGTCCGGTGAGGGCAACACGGATAGCAATCTCCGCTGTTTCCAGATCACGCACCTCTCCGACCATAATCACGTCAGGGTCGTGCCTGAGGATACTGCGAAGCCCGCGCGCAAAATCCAGACCAATCTCAGGCAACACCTGAATCTGGGTGATCCCCTCTAATTCGTATTCAATCGGGTCTTCTATGGTGATGATCTTACGCTCCTTGGTGTTGATGCGGCTTAAACAGGCATAGAGGGTGGTGGTCTTGCCACTACCCGTTGGTCCGGTAACAAAGATGATACCATGGGGCTTCGTAATCAAGGTCTCCAGCAACTGCACGTCTTTTTTGGCCAGGCCCAACTTTTCCAGATTGAACAGCATTGTGGTGGGAAGAATCCTAATCACCACACTTTCTCCGAAAGGGGTGGGAATCGTCGAGATCCTCAGGTCCAAGACCTGCTCCTGAACCTTGACAATGGCGCGGCCATCCTGCGGAAGCCTGCGTTCCACGATATTGAGATTCGACATAATCTTGATGCGCGAGATGATGGCGCTTAAGAAATTCCTGACTTCCTGACCCACTCGGACGTCATAAAGCAGGCCGTCTATACGGTAACGCAAGGTAACATCCGACCGATAGGGCTCTATGTGGATATCCGTAGCGCGTTTTTTCCAGCCTTCAAGGATTATCTGATTGACCAGCCTGACCACAGAGGCATCTTCTGCAAGCCTCTCAATATCTTCAATGGCTTCCTGGGGTTCACCCTGCTTTGTGGCCGCCTGCTCTTTGGGACCAACAGCTGAAATCTTATCCAAGGTCTCGGCAGCCAGGCCGTAATATTTCTTTAAGGCCTCCTGAATATCCTCCTGAGGGGAAAGGCCCATGGCAATGTCAAAACCCAGTTGCGTCCTGATTTCATCCTGCGTCTTAATATCCAAGACGTTTGAGACAGCTATGGTTATAATTCTATCTTCTAACTTCACGGGTATAAATTTATAGTAGGTAGCGATTTTTATGGGAACCTTGGCAATCGCACCTTTATCAATAACCACCTCTTTCAGGTTAAGGGTGGGAATTTTCAGCGCCGCTGCCAGAAGACTCAAAAGTTGCCTCTCCGCAACTGCTTTTCGTTCCAGGAGAACCTCTTGAAGGCTCTTTCCGGAACCTTCCGCTTCCTTTAACAGCGGCTCCAGGTCTTCTTTGGAAAGGAGGCCTTTTTCTGTAATGGCTTCGGCTAAAATCGTATCGATCTTTTTTGGCATCTTGTTAAATTCCAAGCACCAACCTGTTAAATCCCAATTTCCAAATCCCAAATCCCAAACAAATCCCAAATCCTAATGACCGAAACTTGTGAGTTTGGAATGTGGAAAATTGGAATTTGGAGCTTATTTGAAATTTGGTGCTTGGTGCTTGGGATTTTTTCATTTATGAATTATCATTTTACGACAATGCTCCGATGAGATAAAATTCCTGCTCGGGACTGGCGTCGAATTGTCCGTCAATAATCCTGGAGCACCCCTCCAGGGTCTCTTCAATCGTCACATACTCGCCCTTTTTACCCGTATAGGCCTCACCCACGAAAAAAGGTTGGGTGAGGAAATTCTGCAATTTTCTGGCTCGTTCATACAGGATTCTGTCTGCATGGGAAAGCTCATCGATTCCCACCACCAGAACGATGCGCCTTAACTCTTCGTAACGTTGAAAGATCCGGATGACCTCCTGGGCAATATCAAAATGACGCCTACCTACGATATCGATATCCAGGTTGGCAGAACTGGATTGTAAAGGGTCAATGGCCGGATAAAGACCTAACTGGACGCGTTCGCGTGAAAGCACAAGCACAGAATCCAGAAAGCTAAAAATAGCTACAACCGCCGGGTCTGTCAGGTCATCCGCAGGCACATACACAGCTTCAACAGACGTGATAGAGCCGGCTGTATCTTTAGAGGAACGGATCCTTTCATGAAATTCGCTGACTTCTGACAGGAGCGTCGGCTGGTATCCGGTCTCCGAAGGCACCCGTCCCAGCAGTGTGGAAATCTCAGAGCCTGCCTGGACAAAACGAAAGATATTGTCCACAAACATAAGCACATCTTGGTTTTTGCGCTGGACAGATTCTGCCATGGTGATGCCGGTCATGGCCACTGCAAAACGAGCACCTGGAGGCTCGTTCATCTGGCCGAACACCATCATGGTCTTGGACAAGACATCGTGCTTTAACAACTCATAATAAAGCTCGTTTCCTTCGCGTATGCGTTCTCCCACGCCGACAAACACGCAACTACCCTGATATTTTTTGACAATGTGCTGGATAATTTCAAGGGTCAATACACTTTTGCCAAGCCCAGCTCCTCCCAGAATCCCTGTCTTGCTTCCCTTAACCAGTGGGGAAAGCAGGTCAATGATCTTAATCCCTGTCTCCATCACCTCAAAGGAGCGACGTACGGATTTGCCTTTGGTGATTCTAACGCGTGTACCCATCTCTTCTTTACGTATGGGAAGTTTTTCCTGATAGGTGACCTCTCCTTTCTGGTCAATGGGCTCTCCCAATATATTCAGGATTCGGCTGAAAAGCTTATCACCGGCGGGAATTTCAATATGAGAACTAAGGATCTCAGCCTCCTGAAAACGCTGCAGGTTGATGGTCGAATTAATGGCAATGCAACGTGCGATATAGCCTGGGACATGTTCCGCCACTTCCAGGAAAACATCATCATCCTCCCGCGTCTTTGTATGAAGGACGGTAAAGATATTGGGGACATCGTCGGCTGATGGGAATTTTACATCCACCACCGGCCCCTGCACGGAGACGACCTTTCCTTTGGGTCTTGTCGTTTGGTTATGAACTGGCATAGAGTAAACGGGCACTGAAGAGCTCCCTCATATTTCGGTCAATGAGTTCATGCCGGGCCTTGAAATACTGCAGCCTTAATTTATTATCCATGTCTTTAAGCTTCTGGAGGCTTTCCTCCAAATGTACATAGCGCGCTGAAAATTCCGCCAGCCGGCTTAAACCGAAAATCTCAAAGAGTTTATGTCCCATCCAAAGATACACCAGATATGACACTATTTCTCCGGGAGCTGACTCAAACAAACAATTAGGGATTTCTGCTATGCTTCTTTTCATAAGCGAAGCAGGAGTGAACGGCAAAAATTGAACCGTCTCCACGCGCTGCACAGTAAACGACAGGGGCCTCGGATATACAACTTTAAGACTTCCGAAAGCGCCCTCCGATATTTTTTTCAAGAGAAAATTCCTCATCTGCATGGCTTGAGCATACCGCTGTTCATCGTTTATCCCCGGAAAGGCAATAAAGGAAACTCTGTTGTCCCTGGCATAAATCTTTCCGCGCTCTCCGATGACGATCAATTGTCCTGGTGTCTGTTCTAATTCTACAAGGGCGTTATTCACCACCTGCATATTTAAACCACCCAGAAGTCCGCTATCTGAGGTCACAGCTACCACACCTTGCTGCTCATGGTGGGTTCTGATAAAAGGGTGAGTCAAATGTTGCAAATCAATCACCTCAAAGAAACTTCCCAGGAATAACTCAAATTTTTCATAGGATTTGATTCTCTTCTCTAGCATCCGATACTGGGCTACCGCTATATTTTTTAAGACGTCGATCAGAGAGGATAAATCTTTGTTGAACTCCATATCCTTCTTTAAGACGGATAATGTCTTCATCTAAATTCCAAGCACCAAGCACCAAATTCCAAATAAGCACCAGATTCCAATGTTCTAAATCCCAAACATGCAAGTTTAGGTCATTGGTATTTGGGATTTGTTTGGGATTTGGGATTTGGGATTTGGGATTTAACCATAGAAATTAAGATAGCTCTTTAAGATAATCCTTAAGGACCTGTTCAAGTCTAGCCTTCATCTCGTCACTCAACTCCTTTGACTCGCGTAGGGATGAAGCAAATTCAGGATAATACTTTTGGACAAAAATAGGCATTTCGGCTTTAAAGCGCTTTAGCTGGGAAGTTGATAAAATATCCAGGATGCCTTGGCTTAACGCATAGAGGTAAATAACCTGTTCTTCTATAGCCACGGGTTTATTCTTGTCCTGGATGATCAATTGGTTGATCGCTTCCCCGCGCTTCAGGCGCAGCTCCGCTTCCCGGGATAGCCCTGTGGTGCGTAACTGTGTCATCTGCAAAAGTTCCTTATACTGCAGGTAATCCAGGCGCAAAGACTTACTCAGTTCCTTCATTGCCGGCCACTGCGCCTTGTTCCCGATACGGGAAACCGATAACCCAAAATCAATCGCTGGTTTAAACCCTTTATAGAAAAGGGCGGTTGAAAAATAGAGCTGACCGTCAGTCATAGAAACCAGGTTCGTCGGAATATAGCCGGTCAGGTCTCCCTGCAGGATCTCCACAATCGGTAAAAACGTCATGGACCCGCCCCCCAATTCCTGCCGCATGTAACCAGCACGCTCCATCAGCTGGGAATGGATGTAGAAAATATCTCCTGGGTAGGCCTCGCGGCCAGGTGCTCGCTCAAGCAGCAGTGATATTTGACGGTAAACCCAGGCATGTTTGGTCAGGTCATCCTGGACCACTAAAACATCCTTACCCTTATTCATGAAATACTCCCCTAACATACAGGCTGTGTAGGGCGCTAAATACTGCTCTCCCGTAGATACGCTCGCGGCACCGCTAACCAGGATGGTATAGCCAAGTGCCTCATTTTCTTTGAGGATATCGATAATTTTCAATAGACTGGAGTAGGGTTTCCCGATGCAGCAATAGATACAGATAACATTCTTACCCTTTTGATTCAATATGGCATCTACAGCAATGGTAGTCTTTCCCGTGAGCCTGTCCCCGATCAAAAGCTGTCGCTGCCCCTTGGCCAAAGGGATGATGGCATCGATGATGAGAGTGCCTGATTCCAGCGTCTCTTTTACTGGAACGCGTTCCATAACGCCAGGAGCCACTTTGAATACAGGTAAAAACTCATCCGGTTCTATTGAACCCAGGCCATCCTGCGGCTCGCAAAGGGCATTCACCACCCGTCCGATAAAACCGTCGGCAGCAGGTAACTCTAATGACTCACCCTTATTATACACCTCATCTCCTGCGCGGATGCTGGAGGCATCCCCCAAAATAAGGATCTGTACCTTTTCTTCGGTAAAACCCATCACCAAACCGCGGATGCCATTAGCAAACTCCACAATCTGGCCGTTCATGCAGGAAGGTAGGCCTTTGGCAATGACAATAAATTTGCGCACAGACTGGACGAATCCGACTTCTTTGACCTCAAATCCAGCGCTTTTGGACTTATCAGCGAGCTTCGTATTCGACATGCTTGGCCTGCTCCTCTATTTTGTTCTTCAGGCTTCCGTCGATGAGGAGGCTTCCTAAAGAGATAATAAAACCTGCCACTATTTTAGGGTCGACCTCTTCTTTGACCCGAATATCCTCACCCAGCTTATTCTTTATATTTTTCAATAAGCCCTGGCGCATGGCCTCGTCCAGGGGAAAGGCTGAAGTGATCTTGACCTCCTCTACATCCTGAGGAATGCGCACCTTTTCCAGCTGAGAAAGACTATTCCTTTGCAACTCCTCACTCCAGTGGATATGCACCTCTTTCCTGAACCGCTCAGGCAGGACTTGACCGATAAGCTCGCATGCTTTATGGATTGACTCCTTCTCGATACGTTGTTTTAGTTCTGCTAACAGCAGATAGCGTGATTTTTCCGCCTCCTGGATAATCTCCTCGGCGCGGACACGCGCCTCCTGGACCATCTTTTCCCGTTCCTGCTCGGCCTTCTGAAAGATCGCCTCTTTCTGTTTTTCCACTTCCTGCTTCGTCTGGGTCACGATCTCCTGGGCTTTGACTTTGGCTTCTTCCATCTGCGTTTCGATGAGCTGCTGCTTCTTTTCGTAATCGTGCCTGAGTTCATCGAGGTGCTGCGTGGCCGCAACGACATTCTGGTTCATAATCTTGCGAAAAAAGAATATAAGTGCGCCAAAAATGGCCAACTGCAGGATGATGAGAGCAATCGTTAGCATCGTTTCACCTCTTTCTTAATCCCTTCTGTGTAAAGTCGGTTTGTAAATAGGGGGGGTTTTCCCGCGTTAGGAAAGAAAAATCACCGTGTGCCCCCTTTGTTTGCATCCTTAAAAGATTCAAGGTGCGCTGAACAGTTGAAAGGCCATCAGCATTGCAATCAGCGATAATATAAAAGCGAAGAACAAAGAGATAACTAGGGCTGTAAAGATCTTAGGGGCACTTGAAGGATTACGGCCCAGCGCATTGATACTGGAAAAACTGCCTAAGGCAAAAACACTACAGGGACCTAAAATAGCAAAACCGAACATCAAAAGGATGGCTAAATTTCTGTTCATCTATTTGGCTATGAGATATTTTATTCAATGATTATCGCGACTTTATTCTGGTTCACCTTGATGATACCGCGCCGGATCTGGATATCCCGGTTATCGATAAACATCGTTCCTGTAATGAGGCGCGAGATAATCCTCTTGTGATACGGCAAAACCTCAAACACCCCCTCTTCTCCTGGCACGATCAAACTCTTTGCCTTGCCTTCAAATACTACTTCCCTGGGGTTGAGCACACTTACATCCATTTCCACCATCGAGATTATTCTCTAGTTTCCTTGTCTTGTGACTCCCTGCCCTCCGGAAAAGCGCTCCTTTTGGATGCCAGAAGCTCTTCTCGGGTCAGACGCGCCTGGCGCAACCACGTGAAGTAAAGCACGCTTGCTAAGAGCCCCAGGAATATGACCAACGTGAAAATAACAACCCAGGTCATGGTCCTAGAAGGCTCATCGGATTTTATTTTGGTCTTTTTCAATAATTCAGGAGCCAAAGGCTTGCCTGCTGTGCTCAAAAGCTTTTCCATCCTGGCCATATCCTGTTTAACCTCATTGAGAGTCTCGAGATTCTCACGGTAGATGCCAATGTGGCGCGTGGAGCTGACTGTATCATCTTCCTGAGATGCCTTGACATCCTTCAGCCGTTTATAGACAGAATCAGCAATCTCTTGGGCTTTTTCAGCATACTCTGTCACCGACAGGTGAGCCATAATGACTTCTGTGCGATTATTCAGGTCATTGAGTTGCCTTTCAGGAATCAGCCAAACATCCCTCACCTCCACCTCAAAGGCCCTGACTTCAGAAGGAGCCAGCTCAACCTCCCCTCTATAGGCATAGTAAATCCCTTTGGACTCGTCATACTCCAGGTCCAAACCACCCAAATCCATGATATCCTTGGAAGTAACTTCCTGGGGTAAATAACTTCTGATTTGGACTCTCTGGGTCTTTACTTTGGACGGATTAACCGCGATGATACGGAAACGCACACTTCCTGGTAACAGGGATGTGGAAACCACAGGAGCATCTACTCCACCGAATTTATTTTCGAATATCGCCAACAACAGCTCTACGATGGCATTGATGGCATCTGTCTTGTTCCTGACATCTTTTATCGTCGGAGATTCACCCAGAGCCTCTTCCAGCAGGTCAGTAAAATCAAACCCCTCTTCCAGACCAATGGCCGCAAGCTTATCGGCAATCGAATTCAGGGTAGTGCTCATCTGTTTGGTCGAACCTACATCCCTGGCCAAGGCCTCAGGAAGAGTTTCAATAGTGTCTTTCAAAGACTTAAGGGTAAGGGCAATGTTGATATTGTCTCCAGAGACCAATACCGCCTCCACTGCCTTAATGGCATCCAGGGCTTTCTTGGCTGCGCGCTCTGCCTGCGGAGCTGCTGATGCAAGACCTGCGACTGTAGTCATAGACATGGACTCCACATACCCTGAACCTGTAACCAGGCCGCTGGTTACCTGCTCGCTTACAATATAGGTATAGGCTTTACCAACGGGAAAACGGGAATCTGCTTCGAAGGTATAACTGTACAGTCCGCCAATACTCTCTGTCAAATACTGATCCCTGATAATAGCAGTATTTTCATAATCATAAATGTTCAATAAGGGCAGATAACCAGAGGGCCCCTGGATAGACAGTGTAATCTCTTCTCCGGTAAGGGCTGGGTCAGGAGAAACAGTGCCATCCCAGGAAAACTTCATAGCTGTGGCTTCCAGGGCAGCTGCAGCTAGCGTTGCGTTTTGACTGGCATTTAATGTCGCATTGGCGCCTGTCTCAAGGCTGGCGATAGCTGCATACGTACGGTTTTCAAAACTAGAGAGAGTATAATTTACAGAATCAATCATTTGGTCTGTCTTATTCTCGATAATTTTTGTCTGATTATCCATCAAATTCTGTATTGTTACTGTCTGATTAGTCAGTAGGCTACTGAGATTCTGCTGGATGACGGACAAAGGTACGTCAATATTCGCAGCAATGGTCTGAGCCACATTGTGCAGGGAAACCGTGGGAATGATATTCATGAGGAAGGGCGTCCTGAATATACCGCCAGTGTAGGTTTCAATCTGGGTAATAGCGTTATACACCGTTATATTTGAAAGGTTTGTCGGCGGCCCCCACTCGATATTGAAGAATCCAGCCCCAGAAACATTATCTGTATAAAACTGGGCCTGTAGCGTGCCATCCGGCTTATAAATTTCTATAGTACAATTCTGGGCAATGGTGTAGAACGTGCCGTTTTCATCTTTAGAACCAGCCATGGCACCGTCTCTGGTCAGGTAACTCTTGAATGTCAACTTATCATCCACGCCTGTGCCGTTGCATGGCTCATAAACATAATCAGTCCTAGCTTCCCACACATGCACAATGAGTGATTCAAGATACAGCGTCTGGCTCTTATCACTGTCAGCAATATAGTTTTTAGCACCTGATCCATAAGACTCATGAGACCAGGTCGCTCGCCAGGAACCATAAGGGGTCTTATGATTTTCTATGGGAGAAGCTAATCCGGTTTCTGACCAGCCCGAAGAACAGTTAACAGATAAACCAATAGCAATATTTAAGCCACTTAAGAAATCACGCAAAAACCACGTTATATTATAATAATCCAGTTGAAACTCAGGGGAATCTGTATAGACAGTCGGGTCATTGGCATCTACAATCCTCAAGGTTACATTCACCGGCAGGTAGGTCGTATTGACAAAGCTATAGACAGCCACGGGGTCAGGAATAGGCGCCCATAACAAGGAACCGCCATTAGAGGCATTCAAGACCGTGATATTGCTAGTAGTGGTAAAGTTATCTCTTGAATAATAAATATTGACCTTAGGGATAGTGCCCAATGTATTCCAGATTATGGTATGATTGACCTCATTCGTGACCCAGCGCTCTCCTCCTGAAGGTGTCAAGAAAGTGAAATTACCCCTGATTTTAATGCCAGCGTCTGTGGTGTCATTCACAGAAGAATCCAACGGGTCTTCGATCCTGATATAGACGCTAGGATTAACAGTGATGTTATCCGGGACAACCCAGGCAAAGGTTCCATTATTGTCAACGATACCGTCATTAGAAGTGCCCCAGTCTTCGCTGATATTACGCCACCAAGTCGAATTGGTGGTCGGATAATTCAGACACTCTGTACCATTAATACAATAGGCAATCCTGGCCTGTGTGATAGAAATTCCTGTCGGTACCCAGGTAATATTTTCGGTATCATTGACACTCCAAATCTCTCCACCCACTGGTTGGGTAATGTTAAAGGAGCCAATCATACTGAAATTGCCGGAAGATTCAGCCCAAACCGTGGAGTCATTGGCGTCAATAATCCGAATACGGGTGTGGTTAGTGGCATTATCAGGGACAGTCCAGTTTAATGTTGTCTCATCATTCCCGATATTGGTGTGGTTGAGTGAAATATTATAAGGATTGGAAGAAGTGAAATTAAATCTCGGGTCATCCGTCATAGTCGAATAGGCCACCACATGGACTTTGGTGATATTGCCGGTCGTATTCCAGCTCAAAGTCGTGTTGTAACCGATGGGCAGGCGGTCTCCGTCTACTGGTGCACTGACATTAAAGGCACCGATAATCTTGAAATAATTATCTGAATCATCAAAACCATCCTCATCCGTCTTGTCCATAACTCGCACTTTAACAGTCTCATTGATGAAATCAGGGACAGTCCAATTATACCAGTTCAAGGCTGGCATAGGTAAGTCATTAGAAACATTAGTATCGATAAATTGAGAATCCACAAAGTCATTTTTGGAATACCAGAGGGTAACCAGCGGCACAGTGCCATTCTTAAGCCAAGTGATATTGTAAGTCTGATTGACGGTTAAAATGATGCCAGTGGCATTGGGTGTCACGACATTAAAGAAACCAACGATCTTAGACCATTCGTATGACTCATTAAAGGCAAGGAGTTCACGACTCAAATTAGTGGATTTGACTTTGACCTTGAACTGTGAGGAGATCGTATTTGGCACTGACCAGTTATAGTAACGCAAGGCATGCGGCGCACCACTGTTATTAACAGAACCGTTGATGGTGCTCTGGACCGAACCGTTGAAATAGGTAAGGTTGATATACGGCTCATTGGCGCTGGTACAGTTCCATACAATAGGATGCATTGTTCCAACAGGCCATTTAGAGGTCTCGTTAGGTGAAATAATGGTAAAACCAGGCAAGATTCTAAATATGGCTGAATCATTATATCCTCTTGTATCATTGGCGTATGCCACACGCACCTGCACGTTGTCAGAAAGTGTATCATTGACATACCAGATATAAGCTCCTTCATCGGTGACATTATCTGCAATCTGGATACCTGCCCCGGCAAAATTGTTTGTATCATAATAGATATTCACCTTGTCCACCTGGCCGAATGTTTTCCATCGGATGGTGTAATTGACGTTTGCAGTCAGGTTCGCATCTGCCGGCGGATCTGTCACATTAAAGGTAGGAAGGATGCTGAACTGAGGCGTAAAATTATATACCAGGGCGTCATTATCATCTATGATCCTAACGGTAGCATTGGTAGTAATAATGCCGACTTCATTGGGTATGGTCCATTCGTATCCAGAGACCTCCGCTCCCTTGGTACCTGCGCAACTGGCAATATCAAAAGTCTTTCCTGGAACATAACACCTCAAGGAAACATTCTGAATATTGCCTTGTATCGCCCATTTAATATTACACGTCTTATTCACAGTGCAGACATCGTTAAGTTCAGGCTTAAACGGAGGTAAAATTTTACCTGCAATCCTTACCTTGGGTGAGAAATTATAAACATTCAAAGGATCTGAATTATGAGTGAGGTTCAGATAAACATTTGTGGACAAAGTGTCGCCAGGAACGAACCAGGGGTGGGTACCGTTGGGATTGGAGATATCCATTGTGGCGCAGATGATATTATAAGGACCGGCAAATCCGGTCGTGGAATAGGCAAGGGTTGCGGTTGAACCTGCGTAAATTCCTTTTCTCGTCCAATTGATATCATATGTCTCATTCGCATAAAGCGGTTCATTCACTGTGTCCGGATTAACAATGCCTATCGTGCCAATGATTGTAAATGAACTGTTGGATGAGTCATTCACCAGAGGTTCGGTGGCGTCACTTACATTGACTTTAGCGAATTGGTACACCGCATTATCCGGGATAGTCCAGCCGGTGAAGTAGCCGGCGCTGGCATTCGTGGCATTGGTCATGGTCAGCCATTGCAGGCCGTTCCATAACCTCACAGTTACATTGGCCATGGTGCCAAATGTCTGCCATTGCACGGTCGGCGTATCTCCGGCTTTCCACACTTCTGTTCCTGTATTAGGCGAAAGCACGTCTATAATTCCAAAGACTTTAAATGGCTCTGTAGAAACATCTGTGGTGTACTGGCCTCTGTAAGGATCCGCATCCCTGACCCGCACCTTGGTATTGGCTGTACCTTCGGAAAGCTTGACCGTGTAGGGAATCGTGTAATTATACAACTGGGGAACGCCTCCTGTTCCAGCAGCAACGGTCGTGATATTCCAGGTCTCACTTTCATTAGCAAACCCATTGGAGGAACCCTGTATCAAAACCTGCGAATAATTCCCGGTGGGTTCCCACTGTATCTGACGCACCTCTCCCACAACCCAGGGATCCTCATTAGTATCAGGCTTGATCAGGGTAACACTTCCCACAATGGTAAAGTTATTGTCCGAAATATCAAAAACATTCACATTGTTTGTGTCTTCTACTTTTACCCTCACAGAATTATTAATGTTATCCTCAACCGGCCACAGGTAATAACCTTTGGTGGCATTATAACCGGAAACAATGGGGATCCAGGGAGGATCCTCTCCGTGGGTAGAATAGGAAAGATTCACTAGGAGCACGTTGCCGTAGCGCGTCCAGGTGATATTGTAATTCTGGCCTACGTTCACGACAATGCCACTGGCATTGGGAGTGTCAACATGCACAGCGCCTTTGGTGGTGAAATTCGCGGAAATGCTCTCTGTTAAAGGTTGGTCCCTATCAAAAACCTTGATAGAAGCCTTGGTAGACAGTTGCGTAGTATTGACTATGGTCCAGTTCCAGGTGCCGTTAATGGCCTCTGTGGCATCAGTAAGGTTAACCCAGGGTGATCCTTCGCTTCCATTAACGCAATACTGTATCGTGACATACTGAATAGGACCGATATAAGACCAGTTAATAGGATAGGTGCTTCCAGCATCCCAGGATTCTTCTCCTGTGTAAGGATTAGTCAAAGTGATATTACCTCTGACTGTAAAAGGAGGTGAGGATTCATTGAAGTTATCAGCATTTTCAGGGTTTTGCACCTTTATCTTGCAGTTGGTGGATATGGTATTGGTGGGGACTTTCCAACTGTAGTTGCCAGAGTTGGTGATGTTGCCTGTACCAATCTGAGACAAGCTGGTAGAGTTATTAAACCAAAGGGTGACATTGGGAAGTGCACCTGATCCGCCGTAACTGGTCCAGTTGATGAGATAGGTGTCATTAGCCACCCATACATGGTTTTCAGGGGCAGTAATATCTAAAAAAGCGATGAGGTTAAAGTCTGAGGCAGAAGAACCATTGATATTGTCGTTGAGCGTTGAGTTAATCTTGATCCTTCCGTGAGTAGTAACAGGATAAGTATAATTAATATCCCAGAAGGTCTGTCCTATCCCGTCTGTGCTGATATTAACGGTTTTGATATAATACCAATTGCTGCCTGAATTAGGAGAATACCAAATCTCGCAATAATCATTGACGCCTGTGGCATTCCATTTGATAAGAGAGGTGTTGGCATAGGCAGTCCAGTTCTCACCACCTATGGGTTGGGTCACAATCAGTTTACCTATAATGTTAAAGGTAGAGGTGTTGCCAAAGCAGACACTGGAGGCATTGTCCACCACCTTGATTTTGGCCTTGTTTGTTACGGTATTGGGAACGTTATTCCAGTCAATCTGGCCGTCACCGGCTGGAATGTGGTAAGCAATATTATTGGGGTAGCTGTCATTTCCGTTATCAGTATCATAAAAGATATCCACGAAATACACACTGGTTCCCGTGATATTCCACTGAATGAGACTGGGGTAGCTGTCTGTGACCCTGACATTGTAACCTGCGGTTGGACTAGTAACATTAATCCTGGGACGGATATGGAAGTTGGGAGATTCATTGTAGACATTGGGGTCACTTTCATCAGAGATGTTGATACGGCAATACTCGTTTTTGACATCCAGAGGCAGTTGCCAGGTAAAGATACTCGCCCCTTTGCCTGAACAACTAGGGCCTGAACAGGTGGAGTTGGAGACATTGACAGGATACCAATCCGACCCATCCCACAAACGGATAGTGACATTACCCACAGTACCATTGGTGGACCATTCGATGTACTGGGTATCATTGGCGTACCAGGTAACGTTGAGGGTAGGAGCGGTAACAGTGATATTACCTCTGATGGAGATATTGCCAGTAGAGTTAGCCATGACTAGGGAAGAGCGCGTGGCATTACCGTCATAGACTCTCACCTTTACGGTCTCGTTTATATAATCTCCTACCGTGTAGTTGTAAGTCTGCATGATGCCACTGATGCCAGCAGGTACACTACTGTTGATTGTCCAATTGGTAGCAAAATTGTCTTTGGAACCAATGATAGAGACATTGGTGAAGTTACCAGTGGGTGTCCAGTTAATCTGACGCACGGTATCGACTATCCACAAGTCCCCGTTTTGGGGAGCACTTAGAGAAAGGCTTCCGATAATAGCAAAGTCATAACTAGAGAGGTTATAAACATTGGGGTTGGAAGTATCCGTAATATTGACACGAAGAGTATTTCCTATATCATCAGGAACAGTCCAAGGGTGGGTCTGGTTAGCGGCAATGACATCTACGGCAATGACCTTCCAAGGGCCGCTGACAGAGTTGTTGGAATAGGTGATGTTAACATACTGGATGTTACCGTACCTGACCCAAGTTATGTTGTAAGGATCATTGACTGTTAACACTGTGCCTGTAGCATTAGGAGCACTCACGCGAACTGTACCGCGAGTGGTGAAGTTCTTGGAGATACTTTCGCTTAAAGGCTGGTCACGGTCAAAGATCTTGATAGAGGCCTTGGTGGAGAGTTCTGTCTCTGCTGATATGGTCCAGTTCCAGGTGCCGTTAACAGCCTCTGTTGAGTCTGTGAGGTTAATCCAGGGAGTGCCCTCACTTCCATTAGCGCAGTATTGGATAGTGATGTTCTGGATAGGCCCGATATAACTCCAGTTGATAGGATACATACCTCCAGCATCCCAGTTTTCATAACCTGTCGATGGGTTGGTCAAGGTGAGGTTGCCTTTGATAGTAAAGGCAGGGGTTGAGACATTGAAGTTATTGGCATTCTCAGGGTTTTGCACCTTTATCTTGCAGTTGGTGGATATGGTATTGGTGGGGACTTTCCAACTGTAGTTGCCAGAGTTGGTGATGTTGCCTGTACCAATCTGGGACCAGCTGGTAGAGTTATTAAACCAGAGGGTGACATTAGGAAGGGCACCTGAGCCACCAAGTGTGGTCCAGTTAATAAGGTAAGTGTCATTAGCCACCCACACGTGGTTTTCAGGGGCGGTGATATCCAAGAGAGCAATGAGATTAAAGTCTGAGGCAGAGGTGCCATTGATATTGTCATTGATGGAAGAGTTGATCTTGATTCTTGCGTTATTAGTCACAGGATAGGAGTAGTTGATATCCCAGAAGGTCTGGTTGGCACCATCTTCATTAATATTAATGGTCTTGATATAATACCAGTCATTGCCTGAGTTAGGAGAATACCATATGTCGCAGAGGGCATTAACCCCTGTTGCGTTATATTTGATTATGGAGGTGTTGGCATAGGCAGTCCAGTTCTCACCACCTATGGGTTGGGTCAGGTTGAGTTTACCGATGATGTTAAAGGTAGAAGTATTGCCAAAACAGACGCTGGAGGCATTGTCTTGGACTTTGATTTTAGCTTTGGAAGTGACGGTGTTGGGAACATCGTTCCAGCTGTAGGAGCCATCACCTGCTGGAATGTGGTACGCAATGGTCTCATTGTAACTGTTGTTGCCATTATCCGTGTCATAGAAGATATCCACAAAGTTCACTGTAGTTCCGGTGATGTTCCATTGGATAAGATTAGGGTAACTGTCCGTGACCCTAACATTGTAACCTGCAGTTGG
>Ga0111184_1006_pt1 | contig 54055 bp, 49 predicted proteins | sample DeeMarSWOR324_28_FD_80241 | JGI IMG/M metagenome (GOLD analysis project Ga0111184, IMG submission 80241) | Omnitrophica WOR_2 bacterium SM23_72 | reverse complement strand
TTGAGCAAGCAAAATCTGAGATTATTGGCGATGCGCATCTCTTGATGAAAGAGGCTGGCCTGTGGATGAGGGCCAACCTTTCCCAGAGCCCAAAGACCATGTTGTATGACCCTGTTGTGGCCTATTATTTTTATGAAAAGACTCCCAACCATCTGACAGTATTGCCGTATACCAAAAATTATGCAACCCTCTTAAGAAAGATGCATTTGGACCAGGCCAAATACCTTGTGGTTTATAGTTGGCTTGCTCCGGAAAATCCGGTGGTTGATTATCTATTCAAGAACAAAGAAACGCCTGAGCTAGAGTTGTTGAAAACGCTTAACAAAAACGACCTTGAAGTGCACATTTATCAGTTGAGGTAGAGGATGAGGATTTTACAGGTACTCCACAGCTTTGTTCCCCAAACTATGGCAGGAACAGAAATTTACTCTTATCAATTATCCCAAGAATTGCTCAATGGAAATAAGGTTTTTGTTTTTTTTAGAGCGAATGACCCAACGAAAGATGAGTATTCTTTAATATATAACAATTACGAAGGATTAGAAACGTGTGCCATCAACCACACCTTCCGGCTTTGTCGTACCTTTAAAGATACTTATAAACATGAGACCATCGATAGAGAATTTGGGCAGTATTTAGACAGGATCAAGCCCGATGTTGTGCATATCCATCATTTATTATTCCTGTCCCATGGATTAGTCAACGAAGTTAAGAAAAGAAAGATCCCCCTTGTCTATACCCTCCACGATTATTGGCTTAGGTGTTACAGGGGTCAGTTATTAAAAAAAGATTTTTCTATTTGTAGCGGTCATTCAACCAGAGATTGTGCCGATTGCCTAGAGTATCTGTTGTGCATAAGAAAATACTCACTAGCCGTGTACGCTGAACTTAGAAAAAGGTTACCCTCATTCTTGCTTGAGCTGTTAAAGAAAATATACCTGAGACTGGCAAGACCAAAATCATCCATTGGATTAGAAGAGTTTAAAGAAAGCATAGAGGACGTTTCTTCAAAAGTAGACCTTTTTCTTGCCCCATCTCATTTTATTGAAAAGAAGTTCATCTCCTGGGGGTTTCCTGCAAACAAAATCCTATATTGTCCCAATGGCATTGATGATAAGGACTTTTTCATTCTAAAGAAAAATAAATCTGGGGTTTTAAGGTTTGGCTTTGTGGGAACTCTATTGCCCATGAAAGGAATCCATGTTTTGATTTCAGCTTTCAAGGAAGTAAAATACAGGAATATTGAGCTTTTCATATACGGCAGGCTTTTTCCCTATGCCGGATTTGAATCTTTTCCTCAGTTTTTTAAAAAAATGATTCGCAAGGACAGCCGGATAAAATTTATGGGAGAATTTGACAACAAGGCTATCGGTAAGATTCTTGGTGATATCGATATGCTTGTCGTACCCTCCATATGGCCGGAAAATTCACCCCTCATTATTCAGGAGGCCTTTTTGTCAAAGACACCTGTTTTGGCTTCAAGGATCGGTGGTATCCCTGAGTTAGTTGATGACGGTGTAAATGGTTTATTATTTACCCCAGGAGATATCAATGACCTGAAAGAAAAAATAGAACATATCCTGTCTCATCCGGATAAACTTGAGAGATTCAAAGAGCATATCCCGGCGGTTAAGAGCATAGAAGACCATGCGAAGGAAATAGAGGCCCTTTATAGCGATTTGCTGAAAAGGAAAAGTGGATGAAAATAAGAATGTTAGGTGCTTGGGTAACAGAGCATCTTAACCTTTCTTTTATCATTATCTTATTTATCTGGATTTCGTTTTTCCCTGCACCTATTCAACAGCGCTACTATCTTTATACATATATATTCCTGGGCGCCATGTTTCTAATTACTTTTATACAAAAACAGATTTCCCTGTTTAAACCTGGCGATTTTCCCTTATGGTTATTTTTGATAATGGTCGGATTAAATGTTCTTTTTGCTCAAAAGAAAGATATCGCCCTTAAGACCTACTTAGATTTAGCCATACCCCTATTTACAATTTACTATATCGTGCCAAGGGGTTTTTCTTCAGGGGGAAAGTTTAATCTCTTAGCAAAAACTATATGCCTATCAAGTATTATAGTATCCTTAGTGGCAGTTTTAGAATCTTTATATGCCTATAACCCCATTTACGAATATGTCATTGAAAATCCATATTATTACAGAGATAGTCTATTTGCGTCTCTGAGGCCTACGTCCACCCAATTTCACTCCGTTGTTTTAGGAAGTTATTTGCTTGGATGTCTGCCGTTTAATTTTACATTATTTAAACAAAATAAACCATATCTGAGATTGCTGGGGAGTTTTGGCATAGTTTTAAATATAGCTGTGATAATCTTGGTTTTTTCTCGAGGTGTCTTATTAGGGCTCATAGCAGCCATTACATTTTATTTATTTATGCAGAAAAAGTTCCGTTCCATAGTTATATTTTTTATTATTGTAGTTTTATTTGTGCTTTTATGCTCCCATCTACCCTATCCCTTTGATAAATTCGGTAAAGACCAGATGATAATGAAAAATAGGGGCGTATTCTCAGATTATAGGTTTACCAGGGGGGTTATGGTTTGGCGCATCATGAAGGAACATCCTCTCGTAGGTTTAGGTTTTCAACATTTCAGAATTAGATTTTATGAATATGCCCCATCTCATGATGAAGTCTTATATGAATTTATGATACCAGATAATATGTATCTTACCTTTTTAGCGGAGACAGGGATTATGGGTACCTTGGGTTTTTTTATCCTAATTTTTTCTTTACTTAAAAAAGCACTCTTTCATCTTAAGGAAATAGAAGATGGCGATAGAAGGCAGAGGTTGCTTATGCCTATGGTTGCATGGATAGGGCTCCTTGTGAATATGGCAGCCTACGAGTTATTTTATTGGCCAAATACTTATATACTGTTCTGTCTGCTCTGCGCGCTTGTTAAAGAAATGCAAGAAAATAGGGCCTAATAACGAAAATGCGCAACCTAAGAAACATCAAAAATGAAAGTGTATTGACCCTTTCTAATCTAGTGAGAATTTTGGGGCTGCTCACCAGGAAGCCTCTCATCGGCCCTCTTAAGGTTAATATAGATATCACGGGCAAGTGCGATATGGATTGCATTATGTGCAGGTATCATTCTCCTTATTTGAGAAAAGAAAATACTTCAAATAATGATTTTTCTATGCCTATAGAACGGATAAAATCTTTAGCCAAAGAGTTAAAGAATATTAAGACAAAAATCGTAATGTTATGCGGCGAAGGAGAACCCCTGTTGCACCCTCATATAGAAGAGATTGTAGAAATTTTACGCAACAGCTCATTAGAGGCAGAGATTATGACAAACGCCATCTATTTGGATAAAAAAAGAATAGATTATTTTAGCAAAGTAGGTTTAAAGAAAATAATTGTAAGCCTGCATGCCCCTGATTTAGAGACATTCGCCAAGATAAGGCCCCTTAAAACAAAAGAAGACTTTAAGACTATTATAGACAATCTTTCCTATTTGAAGTTTATACGCTCTTGTAAAAATTCTCCCCAATTTTATATTATTAGTGTTATTTCGCATCTTAATGATTATGCTGCGGCTGAAATGATTAAATTAGCAGAGGACCTCTGTGCAGATAAAATCTTTTTTAAACCTCTGGTCCTTTACGATGGACTTCCGGAAGACTTAAGATTGCCAAATAATACACTTAATCTTTTTATTGAAAAGCTACAGAAAATATCTCTTAAGACTATCATTCCCAACAACATACACAATTATATCATGACACTTAAGAAAACGCGTAACGGAAAAAAATCTTCAACCATGTGTCATATCCCTTTTAGTCAATCTGTCATTGATTTAAAGGGTAATATAGTAGGTTGCGTTTATGCCAAGGCACATACTTTGGGTAATATTTATCAATCTTCCTTTGCTGATATTTGGTTTGGCCAAACATATAATGAGTTTCGAAAGAACCATTATTGTCCACCAGAATGTTTAGGACGGGCCGTATATCCATTATTAATTTAGCCGAATATTTGACATATGATTTCATCAGAATACGCTATTTTCGGGATCTTTAAAGGAGGAACCCTTGGCCCCACCCCTTAGAAATATCGTGTTTCATATAGTCAAAGGATGCAATTTAAAATGCAAGGTGTGCTATGGACTATTCTGGTCAGACAAGAAACAATTGATGAATTTTCAAATTTACAAGAAATCAATAGATGAGGCCTATTCGTTAGGTTTGCAGTCTATTCGCCTGTCAGGATACGGAGAGCCCAGTCTTCACCCTGAATTAAAAAAAATGATCCTATACGCTAAGAATAAGAAGTTATATATACGAATTTATACAAATTTGTTAATGCACAGAGACCTTTTATGGTTCGTTATCAATAATGCGGATTTGCTTTCCGTTCATGTTAATGCATTTTCAAAGAATTTATTTTTAGAATCACAGGTACGAGCGGACGAAGCAGCCAGCAAGAGTTTTGAGTTATTTGCAAGAAATATCGCCGAAATAAGAAATACAAAAAATTTAGATTTAATTTTTGTCATAAATAACAGAAATATTTTGGATCTCCATAAGGTAGTCTATTTTTGTTTGAATACAAAAATGCGCTTACAGGTCAATATACCCATAGTAAAAAACAATGCTGTAAAATATATATGTTTTTCCTCCGAAGAATTAAAAGAAATAAAAAGAGAGTTAATAGGTCTATATATCAAGACCTGCCATGCCAGACGCTACGATTTGGCCTTTCAGATAAAGAAAGTGCTATTTGCCGAAAAAGAAGAAGTCGAAGAAGGCAAAAGCGTTCTTATAAAAAAAGAAAAACCGAAAAGATGCCCCACTCCTCAGTATTCGTGTTATATAGGTCCCTATGGAGATGTTTACCCTTTAGCGCCGTATCAAGAAATGGCGCCCTTAGGCAACATTAGCAAAACGCCTCTTTATGATATGTGGAATAGCGCTGATCTTGCAAGCATAAGAGATGAAATGTGGTTTAATTTCGATATCAATAAATGGAAAATTTGCAAAAATTGTCCTTTTGACAGAATTAACAATAAATTTATAGTCCAGCGATCCAGACGGAGAGCAAAAACAGGTCAATAAAAACAATTGTTTAGATTCTCATTAATATGTAGTATAATATTACAAAGAATTTGAAATAATTTTGGAAAGGAGTCAGTCAATGAGAAAGGAAAACCTGCTGGACAAACGCATTGTGGTAAATGAACAATTGGTGGATTGGAAATTGATAGACCAAGAAGTGGTATTTTTGCATAACAAGGAAAAGGTGTTTTATGAATTAAACAGAACAGCTACTTACATATGGCTCAAGGCCAATGGTAAAAAACCCATAAGGGAGATTATAAAAGGGTTAATCACAAAATTTCTCATAAATAAAGATAAGGCCAAAAAGGATACGATTGAATTCATATCCGGGGCAATAAAAAACAAAATATTTCTTCTTGTGTAATGAGTTTACCTTATTTTCTCTCACCCTCAAGATTTATCATTCAGTGGCATATAACAGAAAGATGCAATTGGCATTGCAGGCACTGTTATCGGCAAGAAGGCCTTTCTATCCCAGAGTTCGATATTAAAGTATTACGAAATATTCTTGGGCAGTGTTTGGCCTTATTTCATGCACTTCGGGTAAGAGGTCACAGGGCCAGAATCGATATTGGCGGAGGAGAACCTTTCTTAAAGAAAGATCTATTCAAATTTTTAACTTTTCTTGATAAATATAAAGATTTATTTAGAGTTGCGATCATGACCAATGGTTCGTTTATTACCGAAAAAACTGCCGAGGCGATAAAAAAAATAAGGACGCTGGGGTCCATCCAGATAAGCTTAGAAGGATTATGTGATACAAACGACGAGATCAGAGGAAAGGGTTCGTTTGAAAAGGCAATAAAAGCCATTAGGTTGTTAAAAAAACACAAAATCCATATTCGCGTTTCTTTGACTTTAACCAGAAAAAACCTTCCAGAAGTAAAGACCCTGGCGTTTTTTTTGAAGGAGGTTGGCGTTAATTCCTTTGCGATAAGAAGATATGTTCCCATAGGTCGGGGCAAAGAGTTAGAAAAAGATATGTTGTCGCCTTTAGAGCTCAGGGAGGCCTATTATAAAAGAGAAGAATTAAAGAAAAAATTAGATGAATACAAAAAATTTACAATCGTCTATGGATGCGAAGATGGTATATTCTGCTGCCAGGACGGCAGGCCTTTTAATCCATGCGCGGTAATAAAGGGAGACCATTTAAATATTTTTGCTAATGGCGATATTCTGGCCTGCAGGCGTTTTCCGATCGTAGTCGGGAATATCCAAAAAAAAGATTTATTGAATACTCATTTTAGTTCACAGGAGCTTTATAAATACAGAGACCCGCAGAATCTCCATCCTCTATGTAAAAAATGCTCCTATTTTAACTTGTGCCTGGGAGGGGCCAAATGCGTAACCTCTGCATATTTTGGAACTCCTTTTGCCCCTGACCCACAATGTTGGAGGCTCTTTAAAGAACTGCCCGACCAGCAGATGTTCAGCAAAGAGCCACAGAAAGAATGGAGGTTAAAATGATGCAAGACGCAAAGAATCAAAAAGGGCGAAAAAAGAGAAAAGAACTTTATAAAAAGCCTCAGATGAAGAAAGTGTATTCTGCAGAACATGATAGACAGCAGACTTTTGAATTAGTTGCCTCTTCTGGCGGTGGTGGTTGTTCTTGCTATTAAGTCTTTTCAGTAATCAGTTGCGTGTTTTTATATGAATGATGTGCTACTGAATTCGTATTGGATAACACGGAGAGCCTCTGGGAATGGAAAAACTGATAAGTTTCAGGTTTTATAATCGTTTTGATGGCAAAATCGTTCCCTTTGCGCTAAAAACAAAAACCCGCGACCCTTTGATTTTAAAAATCATTGACAAGTGGGAAAACAAATTGGTATTTTCATCATTCCCGCAGTTTAGATTAGATTCCGGCAGGCTGGATAGAGAGCCCAATATTGTCCTTTCCCTGAAAATGTTGCATCGGCCAGCCATAAGGTTTAAAAAAGACAGCGTTCCTGTTTACATAAATGATTTTGTCCATATTTATAATTTTAACCGGTCGGGCTATTGTTCCACTACCCATGACGGTTCTTACATTAAAGCCGATATTGAAAAAAAGGAAGCGGCAGGGGTCTTGGTTAAGGGGGATCCGCATATATTTGCGTTGCTTCGTTTTTGGCTTAGTATGCGGCTCGCCCATAGTACCATATTTAAGTATCGGATTTATTTGCACGGTGCTTGCGTAATTGATAAGGCAGGCGCACCCATTATTTTTATCGGAAAAAACGGCGCAGGAAAAAGTACCATTTGCGCCTTGTTGAATAAAAATAGAAATTTTAAGATAATTCACGATGATTCTATAGTTATATACCCCGTTATTAAAAAAATAAACTTAGTTATTTATAATCGGCTTTGTAGAAACATTTTCTCTGTTGCCACCCCCAAATACCTTTTCTTTCTTAATAAAGATACGTGTTCAGATATAAAAATTACTCCTATTTCAAAAAAAGAAGCTTTTAAGAAAATAGTGTTTGCAACGGAATTTCCCAATCAAGAAGACAAGATTAGAAAACAAAAGAAGTTATATACCTTGAGTAGGTTAGTGGAACAGTGCGCATGTTTTTCCTTAGTAAATGGCAAAGGGTTAAGAGAAAATCCTGCTTCTTTCCTAAAGTTATTTGAATCTTCTATAAAAGTAGACAAAATAAACTCTGCTGGCCCATTAAGCCTAAGAAATAACGCCGGACTCATAAAGGGACGTTTAGTACAATCTCCTCTTAGCAAGGAATAATAATGAAGATCTGTATTATAGGGAAATACCCTCCGATACAAGGAGGGGTTTCTGCGAATAATTACTGGCTAAGTCGGGCGTTAGGCGAGGCGGGACACAAGGTATTTGTAGTCACTAATGCGGAAGAGGCGGATTTTGAATATAAAGAGGAAATTTTACCTAAAGAAGCGATGTGGCTTGAGCCGAGGGGGGTCAAAGTATTCAATACTTCTCCTTTGAATAGACGATTTATTCCGCAATATTCGGCTTTCGTGCCAAAACTTGCCAGCCTAGCAATCGACGTTATCAAAAGAGAAAAAGCGGATGTCCTCTATTCCAATTATCTCCTTCCCTACGGTGTTGCTGCCTATATGACAAAACAGGCCACCGGGATTCCCTGGTTCTTGGATCATGCCGGTAGCGATATTACTAATCTTTTTGACGAAAGCCTTCTGCGGCCGGTCTTTGTAGAGCTTTTTAAAAAAGCAGATCTGATTGTGAATTCCCGTCATGTGCAGGAACGGGTAATAAAAACAGGCATTGTGGAAGAAGATAAACTCTCTCCTTTAATAGGCAGGGACTCCCGTATAATGGATAAAAGCTTTTCTAAGTCAGCCAAGCCCTTTAATCTATCTTGTTGCTTCTATCATTTCAACAAGAGTTTACCGGTGTTTACTTTTCTTGGGAAAATTTCACAATTAAAAAAAACCTTTGCTTTTGTGGAGGCAGCATCCCTTCTTCCTAAAGGCAGATTCTATTTATTATTTGTAACCGAAAAAGGGCCAGCCCATATCCAATTGAGTAACATGCTCGCTAAATTCGGGCTTAAGGAAAATAGTTATCTACTTCCTTTTCAGCCCCCCTGGAGGATACCTTCTATCATCACAGCCTCTACCTGTATTGTGGCACCCGAAAGCGAAGAAGCCCCCTATTTGCCGCAAGGTACGCATGCTTCTAAAATCTGTCTGGAGGCGATGCTATGTTCAAGATGTGCTATAATCGGCGAAGGCATGAGTAAAAAATTTCTTTATTCCGGATGTAAAGATAAGGAGCATTTTTTAGTGGTCAATCCAAATAACATAAAAGATTTTGCACGGAAGATAAAACTCGTTATAGATGTTCCCTTTTTGGCTTACAAGATAGGAAAGAATGCAAGAAAGTTTCTAGATTCAAGACCATTTTTGTCTAAGCGTTCTGTAAATATATTTATACAGAATCTAAAATTTACCATGATAAAGGCGAAATGAAAAAAGTAGTGCTTTTTGTCATCGATGGTTTAAGTAATAGGCTACTTGAGGCTTTGTTAAGGGAAGGCAAGCTGCCCACATTTAAAAAACTTATTAAGAACGGAGTGAAGAACGCCTCTTTTGATCTACATGAAGGCGATCCATGGGTAAATTATTTTCTCTTTCGCAGAGAAATAAAAAATGAGCATGGTCTGGGAAGTCATTCCAGGGTGCCATCTTGGACAACTTTATCAACCGGCACATTGCCTATGAAACACGGGGTTATTTCAGATACTGAACCCAATGCGCAAGGATTAGAGTTTCCTATCTCACGAAAGAATAGGAAAAAAAGAGCGATGTGGGAAATTATTTCACAGTATAATAAAAAAATTGGCACTATAGGCTGGATAGCTGATTGGCCTCCTGTTAAAGTGCCTGAATATACCATCGTAAGAATGGCGGATATGGGGATACATGTTTCAGCTGGAGCAAAGCCGTGTTCTTATGAAAACTTTTCTCTGGATAAAGATTTTCTTTCGAACAACCCCGTTTACCCTGACTGGCTTTGGAAAGAGCTTAAGAAAATACATTTCGACAGCAAAATAAAAAACTTTTCTCCCTGGGCCAAATCGACTGAATGGGCCTTTTCTGCTTTGGTTCGTGATACAATTGAGGATAGTTTATATTTGGAGTGGGCAAAATTTCTTTTAAAGCGGTTCCCGCAGCCGGATTTTTTAACTATCTGCCTATACCAGATTCATAGTCTTTCCCATCTTTTCTGGGATTGTTTAAAAATAGAGAAGGCCCACTTCAAAGGCTTTTCCCATGAAAATAGACAAAAAAGGTTTGGATCTTGCATTGAAGATAGGTATCAATATCTGGACAGGGAAATTAATGAAATTTTAAAATTAATCGAAGGTCATTCAATTGTCATGATTGTTTCTCCCTATGGAATGAGACGGTCTAGGGTTACCAAAAAATATCTCCACTTGAATGCCTTATATGAGAAATTGGGCCTACTTAAATATAATGCTGAAGGAATCGATTGGAAGAAAACAAAGGTCTACGATAATCTGAATCCCTGGGGAATATTTCCAATGAGGAAAGGATTTATTAAGGATAGCCATCCAGAGATCCTATTTGTCAAATTAAAAAAATCTTTAGAAAAAATAAAAACAGAACAAAATGAGAAATTATTTTTGGAAATGGATTATGAAAAAAAAGATAGATCTTTTAATCTTCTACCCAATTATAGAATCATCCATTATGCTACCAAAATATTCTTGGACCACAAATATTTCTTTTTAAAAAAGTTTATTGATTTTATTCCCCATTATTCCGTTCATTCTCCCAAAGATTTGACTGTTATTATCTCCGGAAAAGATATTCGAGATGCTAAAATAATCAAATCCAGGATGACGACTTTAGATATTGCTCCGATGGTTTTAAGTTTTTTAGGTATTAAATATCAAGATAAAGATATGCTCGGTAAACCTATATTTGAATTTTAAGAAAAAAGGAGGGGGGATATGAAGATGAGAAAAGGAGTCTTATTTTTGTTGTTTGTAATAATGGTTCAGTTGGGATTTAATATTTTACCTGCTTTGTCCCAAACAGAAAAAGAGTCCCGCGAAGTAAAAAATTTCATAAAAAATTTTATAGAAGATTTTGCGCGCTTTGATCTTGATTCTGCTTTTTCAAAAATCTCAACCAATTATCGCGGTCCTTCTGTCGGTGAAACGCCTGGATTAGATTATAATACACTCAAAACTTTACTAATAAATAATGTGAAGGAAGAATCTAAAAAATATAAGAAGAAGCATGAAATATATAATTTAGATTTTTTAAAGTTAATTGTAAAGAGGAACCACGCCATAGTTGGTGTTGCTTATCGTTGGAAAGGGTTCAATTTTGAGACTAAACAAGAAGATAGCGGCTTCAGGATCCATCGCTTTGTCTTAGTCAAAGAAAATGGTAATTGGAAGATTATAAGGTGGACACAAGTCGCACAATAAAGAGACATCTTGGCATTTCTTGGGAATCCTCCTTTAGCAGATTATTAAATGCTATTTGTGAAGGAAAATTTAGACGGAGAAGACATTTTTTGCGATTGCGGCCAATGTAACTACGGCCATAAATTAATAAGGGCCGTAACTATTATTAACCCTGATTTTTTTTACAGGGTCAAGATAAGGCCGAAGAGCATAAAAAAGCCATAGTGGTATGATGAAGATACTGGTTTGCAAAGGGCAAAGTATGTTTCCTACATTGCGAAACGGAGATGGGATATTAATCAAGAACTTTAATGTGCGTGAAATAGAGCCACTTGATATTGTCGTATATAAAAACAGCATTGCACAAGTGTGCCACAGGGTATTTAAAACAAAAGATGAATTTGGAAGAAGGCTTTTTTATACAAAAGGTGATTATAATTTATGTTTCGAGAAAGTTGGAGAAGCCAGTATCTTGGGTAAAGTGATTGGCATTTACCGAAGAGGGAAATTTAGAACTTTACGCTTTGAAAAAACTATTCTTTATTACATTGTTATCAGTAGCTTTACTTTATTGAAAGAAACATTCAAATGGTACTGGGGTAAAATATATAATTTCTCTTCATTTCGCTTATTCATAAAAATAATAATTCCTTTTGACAAAAGCCATCTTTGCTTAAAATTATCGGAAGACAATAATGAAGATGATTTTGCTGGATTTTTTAATTTTTTCCCATTTAATCTTTCTGAACATCAGATAGAGTTACGGTTTCTTGCAAAATACAAAAAATTTACAGTAGGAAAAATCTGGGTGGTTAAGAATAGGAAAACCGGCCGAATTTTTATCTACGGTCCTTATGTGAAGCTTTTCTATAGGGCCAGGTATATTGGTAGGGATTTAGTAATAAAAACAATAGACGTTTTAAAAAATAACTTACATCAGAATTGCATCTATGTCAGCGTTCAACAATGCGAAAAATCTCTTATCTCTTTTTATGCCTCGCTTGGATTTACTGTAGAAAATGCAGTTACTCGACAAAAAGGCCTATTTATGCACAAGCGTCTTTAACAAATTGTCTTTTATTAATCTGTAAAATACATAAACAATTCTTATTCTGTAACGCCATTTAGTTTGTTTGTCATAAAGAGGTAAGCCATAGAACTTAGCGAATTGTTCTTGTGGAATTTTGAGAACATATAGAAGGGATTCTCCTAGGCTATCATAAAATAAAAAATGGCATAGAAGATAAAGATAAGATAAACTGAAATCTTGAGGGGAGCCATATGTGTATTTTTTGATAATAGTAAAAATAGATTTCCTTTGCCAGAAAGGAATACGCAGTGCATCCAGATATTGACTTAGATTTTTGTCTAATACTATTTGGGTTTGGGCCAGAATAAAAAATAATGAAGCACGAAATCTTCCTTCATATGCGGTTTCTATGACATACTCCCAATCAAGGCACTCTTTATTAAGCAGAATTCCTATATCGCAGACATATTTAAGGTTGAGTGCCTTCCCGAATCTTCTCTGGTGTAAGGCTAAAGAAATCAATGTATCTTCCGGGCTCATGATATAAAATTCATGGTTCTGAAATGATGTTTTATGAAGACGATTCCACAATGCAGGCAAGATTTCCTGTTTACCTCTTTCAAAATCGAGGGCCCAATGGAGCTCTAAAATGATCTTATAGGCGTCTTGCTCTTTGACAAATTCAACATGGCATTGTTTCTTTCTCCAATATTCTTCTGTCGCTCCCAAAAGGTGTTTTTTGTATCCTAAATCCTCCAATAGATTTACGCCTCTTTCAAAATCAGATTTTTTTATCAGCAGGTCCACATCAACCAAGGGCCGAAATCCATACCTTTTATAATAATTTTCTGGATAAGAAAATCCTTTTATGGGGATCATCATAAAACCCCTCTTTTTGCTCTCTGTAAGTGCCATAATAAATTCGCTGTATAATCTTAAATAATGTCCAAGTTGCAGATAGTAAATATTTTTTAAAAGGGAAGATAGCTCCTTAAGGTCAGCGCCAAATTTATTGACAATAACGTATAAAAAATTAGCCAGCTCATGGTAGATTAATAAATTTTTCAAGCGCGGAAAGTTAACTTTATGAGAACGCATATGTTCCAAAATAGCACTTGCATGGTTTCCATAGACAACCTCTTTTATAATATTTTTAAGCAATTCAGATTCTGTTTTCTTGGAACCCTTTTGTGTAAATTCCATATCAATATTATCATATCATTGAAAGAAAGAATTAAGAAGTCATATTTAGGGTGTCGGTTGGTTCCATTTATATAGTTACCCATGCTAAGAAATTTCAGATTGTTTCATGTAGGGGTTTTCTTTTGTATTTTTTTATTAGCGTTGTCCATCAGGCTGTATCATCTTGATTCGCTTCCCATCAATCATGATGAAGCGAAATATGCAAGGATTTTACTGATGCCAAGAGAGTGGGCCTTCAAATCACTTACCATGACTACGAGAATTTTTTACTTTCTCCTATTCCCGCCCATTCTTATTATCTATCCATCAGGCTTTACTCAATATTTTTTAAATAACTTTGCTTTTTTTCTACGTCTTCCCTCTGCTCTTATAGGGGCTTTTACGGTTTTCTTAACATACAGTCTAACAAAACAAATGTATGGAAGAAAAGAAGCAGTTGTTGCGTCTCTTTTATTATGCTTTTTGCCTTGGCATATTCTGCAAAGCAGAATTGCGAATCCGGTTATCTCGGTTTCTTTTTTCGGATGCTTTATCTTTTTATGCTTATTTAACTTCTTTCAGGAAAGAAAAATCATCTTGAAATCTGCTTGGTTCATATTATCTTGCGTATTATTAAAGATATCCTTCATATATGAAGGCGCATTGTTATTTATCCCCATATTTTTGTTATCGTTGCTGTATTTAAGAACAGAAATAAAATTTAAGGTCATGGCAATAGGAATAACTTTTTTGTTCATTTCTCCAGTTATTTATGCAATCGTAAGATGGGGTAATTGGTTCTGGAATATTTTTTATCGAGCATATCATCAAAATATATTTGAGGGACATTTATTATTAAATATTGCAAATAATTTGAAAAACAATTTAGCTTTTGCGATTGGGCAATTATTCTTTGATTTTAAACCTTCGTCATTGCTTTATGGAAAAGCACTCAGAGCGCCTTTATTGATACACCCCCTTGTATCCATAATCTTTTTGTTATCTTTGTTTAAGGCGTGTTGGAAGAGAACAACTGCTGATAAAATCCTCTTAACGTGGCTATCATTGGGTTTTTTGGGCGGGATTGGAGGAGTCAATTACTTTGAGCCACGCTATATTCTCATTATCCTGCCACCCCTCATTATTCTGCTGGCTAGATTAATCGTGGATTTATTCAATCATATTATACTTATAAAGAGTGTTATAAAAAGAGAATTTTTGTTGATGATAGGAATATTCATTTTCGGATTTATGCTCCAAAATGAAATGACACAATGGGCCATTTATTATCATCTTGCCCCTGTAGATCTTGATGAATGCAGGTATAATAGTTTCGGTTCCAAGGAAGCTGCAGAATATTTATACCAATGGCCTGACATTGAAAAATATACAATAGTAAGCGATACGCGAATGACGGCACATTTGTATTATTGTAAACAATTTCTTTTATTTAACAAAAATAAAGATTATTATGAATTTATTGAAAAATACGATCCATCCGAATTATTTCAGAATAGGCGGGTATTCGATGCCAATATCATTACCTCCGTCTTATACAAAATAAAAATGTATACTAGTAAAAAGATGGGGTTAGAAAAAAAACATGATTATTCTATCATATATGGGTCCGAAGTAGGAAAGAGAATTTATGTATTGTGGGCGCCGGAGTCTCATCCAGTCGATTTTTGGAATGGCTGGTTTAGGCAACGCTTTGATAAGTTCAAAAAAAATTTTCCTGATGAGAAACCCATTAAGACTATTTATTATCCCAATGGCTTGCCAGCCATTTATATTTTTAAAATCGGATGATTTTATCATTTTTAAAAAAACTTTCGTTACAAGTATGTTTTGGGGGTTGAGAATAATTTGCTGAGGATTTATTTTGCCTAGCAGAAGATTCAGATATCAGCCGAATACTTAAATTCTTAGAGAAAAACAATGATGCGTAATTTATCCATATTCGAAATAGGCCTGATTGGATTTTTGGCGCAGATGATAGATGGGACACTGGGCATGGGCTACGGCGTGACTTCTTCGGCTTTGCTCATTTCTTTTGGCATTCCGCCGGTCATTGCCAGCGCAAGTGTCCACACCTCTGAGGTCTTTACGACTCTCTTTTCCGGTTTTTCACATTTTAAACTCGGAAATATTAGAAAGGACTTGCTGTTACCACTGATTTCTTTTGGAGTGATAGGCGGCATTCTCGGAGCTTGCGGATTAATAAAAATACCTCTCCAGTCAATAAGATTTATAGTTGGTCTTATACTCCTGAGTATGGGTAGCCTTATCTTTTACAGATTTCTGTTTAAGTTTCGAAGTATGGAGGCGGGAATAAAGTTATATTCAGTGAATAGGCTTGGGGTGCTGGGATTTTTTGCAGCGTTTATTGATGCGATAGGTGGCGGTGGATGGGGCCCGATTTGTACGCCTAGTTTGGTTATAACCGGCACCGAGCCCCATAAAGCCGTGGGTTCAGTTAATCTCGCCGAATTTTTTATAACGATAGCTATCACCTTGACATTTTTATCCCTTATAGGTCCTGAACAATTCCGTTGGGATGTAGTTCTGGCGCTTTTAATGGGTGGAGTCATAGCTGCGCCCTGCGCTGCCTCTATTTGCAAAAAATTGCCCAAACGCATACTGGGAATATTTGTAGGTTTAGCGGTCATCCTATTAAGCTTTAGGATGTTGTTACGAAGATGAATAAGGATTCCTATCTAAATGAGCTGGAAAGTAAAAGCATCTATATCATTCGAGAGGCCTATCGGGAGCATAAAGACAGATTGGCAGTTCTCTGGAGCATGGGCAAGGATTCTACCACTTTAGTCCATTTAGTAAGAAAGGCATTTTTGGATAAGGTCCCCATTCCGGTTGTACATATCGATACAAGCTTTAAGTTTAAACAAATATATAAATTCCGGGACCGATATATCAAAGAATGGAAGCTTAAGTTAATTATGGCTAAGAATAAAGGAGCCCTTGAACAAAGGATGTCTCCTGAAAAAGGAAGGTTCAATTGCTGTAACGCGCTGAAGACGGAGGCATTAAAACAACTCATTGAAAAACAAGGTCTTAAAGCTTTATTGGTCGCTATTAGAAGGGATGAGCATGCGCTAAGGGCAAAGGAGCGGTACTTTTCTGTGCGCGATGAAGATTTTATTTGGGATTATCAAAACCAGCCATTGGAATTATGGACAGAATATTATAAGACCCAAGCCCAAGCGGGTTCGCACCTTAGAATTCATCCCTTGCTCCATTGGCAAGAGATTGACATATGGAGGTATATAAAAAAAGAAAAACTACCCGTCGTCAACCTCTATTTTGCTAAAAAGAATAAGAGATATCGCAGCATCGGATGCGCGTGTTGTTGCCAACCTGTAGAATCCTGCGCTAACAGTATTGATAAGATTATTCAAGAACTTAAAAGCACCAGAATTTCCGAACGTTCCGGTCGCGCCCAGGACAAAGAAAGAGAATATATGATGCAGAAATTAAGGTCATTGGGGTATATGTAAGATACGTCTTAAGAAAAAAATGAAGATTCAGTCAAAACGTTCTAAAGTGAAATCTGGAGTTGTTTGGGATGAAGAGCAAAAGAAAGATTAGTTCTTTAGGATATGTCCAATAGGACATCAGTCCAGAATATTAAGACCAGAGGATACATGGAAAATGGAAAATCCCCTTCAGGTAGTAGTAACAGGCGACGTTGACTCAGGTAAATCCACTTTGATTGGGAGATTCCTCTATGAGGCAGGAGCTCTTTCTCAGGAAGCAACTGAGGAGATCACAGATATCTGTCAAAGATTAAAACATGACTTTGAATTTGCCTATTTATTAGATAGCCTTGAAGAAGAAAGAGTCCATCAATTAACCATGGATACAACTCAGGCCTTTTGTAAGACTAAAAAAGGCAGAGGTTTTGTTTTCATTGATGTTCCTGGGCATCAAGAGTTGATTAAAAACATGCTCTGCGGGAGCTCTTACGCTGATATGGCCATACTGGTTGTAGATATAAATAAATCTGTAGAGCAACAAACCAAAAGGCACGCCTTTATTTTGAGATTTTTAGGCATTGAGCATATAATCGTTGTTTTGAATAAAATGGATTTGGTCAGTTTCGATGAATTCATCTTTAAAAAAGTTAAACAAGAGGTTTCCGTGTTTTTTCAAAAATTACAGATTAAGCCGAAATATTTTATACCCCTATCAGCCAATCAAGGAGAGAATCTTTTGAAAATATCTAAAAATATGGCCTGGTATAAAGGTGTAACGCTCATAGAGGCAATAAATACATACTTTAGGAATAAAGAGAAGAGGGCCCTTCGTTTACCCGTACAAGACATCTACGATATAGACAAAGAAAAGGTAGCTGTAGGAAAGATTATGTCTGGAAGGATGAGAAAAGGAGAGGAAGTCGATATTCTTCCTCTGAACAAAAAAAGCAGGATAAAGAGAATAAGGGTCTTCAATAGAAACAGGTATTCTGCTTATGCTCCGGAAAGTATTGGTTTAATACTCGATGATATGGCTAATCTAGGGCGCGGCCAGATTATCTGTAGGCCGAAATTACCCAGAATAGTTAAAAATATTGTAGCCAAAATTTTTTGTGTCCAGGCCTTGAACACAAATAAAAGCCTTACTTTTAAAAGTTCGACTCAAAAAACAATTGCTCAGATCAGTCAAATAATGGGCGTTTGGGATATAGTAAGTCTGGAGCCCAAATCCAGGCAGGGCAAATTAGAAAAAAATGATGTTGCCAAAGTCGCTATTAATGCTGAGAAACCTGTGGCTGTAGAGAGCTTTGAGGGATTCAATAGCTTAGGTCGATTTGTTCTTGAAAAAGATACGGAGATTTGTGCTATTGGGATGATCTGTTAAGATGCGTTCTATCCTCGGTTACGTTGATCCGGGTTCGGGTTTTGTTTTCTTGCAAAATACCTCCTTCCTATGGGGCACTATCTTAGGTTTATTCGGATTGCTTATTTTGTTTTTTAAGTTCTTTTATAAGTTTATAAAAAAATTCATTTGGATTTGTTTCATTTTATTAGTCGTTTTTATAATCGGAGGTATCATCTTGCATAAACCAGTAACAAGAAATAAAGTTATCATTTTAGGCATAGATGCTTTGGATCCTGGGATCGCGGAACAACTCATGAAGGAAGGAAGGCTTCCTCACTTCTCCCATCTAAGAACAGTAGGTTTCTATTCACGATTAGCAACCACTCATCCTCCTGAGTCTGTAGTGGTCTGGACGAGTTTTCTAACCGGTCTGAATCCTGGAGAGCACGGCGTATTTGACTTTATTATGCGTGAACCATCTAATTATTTTCCTTATCTAACCCTAAATGAAATTTCTAATATTCACGGCAAGACAAAAATAAAGTTGTATAGAAAAGGTAAGGCATTTTGGAGCATTCTTTCCCAGCATAAAATCCCCAGTTATATTTATTTTTGCCCCAATACTTTCCCTCCGGAAGCTCTTTTTGGCATAATGTTATCGGGAATGGGAGTTCCGGATATTTTAGGAACACTGGGAAAGTTTTCTTTTTATACAACCAGGGCCTTCAGCGAACAGGATAAAGAAAGTCGGGGCAGAATTATCCATGTAGAAAACAAAAACAATCTCATCTACAGTAACATTTATGGGCCAAAAATATCTTCTGAAAATTTTATTAAAGAAAGCGAAATACCCCTTAAGATTACACCAAAACCAGAAGAGAAAGGCGCAGTGCTTGAATTTCAAGGCAATCGACTTTTTATTCAAGAAGCCAAATGGAGCGATTGGCAGAATGTATCTTTTAAAATAGGCACTTTTAGAAAGGCGCATGGTATTGTAAAGTTTTATTTGAAATCCGTAATCCCGGATTTCCAGTTATATATGAGCCCGGTTAATTTTGACCCGCGAAATCCGCTTTTCCCCATCACTTATCCTACAGATTATTCTAGAAAATTATCAGAAAAAATAGGTCTTTTTCATACGCAGGGTATGCCGCATGATACCTGGCCTCTGACAGAGGGTATATTAGGAGAGGAAGTTTTTTTAGAAAAGGTTGATGATATTTTGAATGAGAGGGAAAGAATATTGGATGAGGCGTTAAAAGAATTTAGGGGAGGGTTGCTCTTTCTTTACTCTGATACCTTAGACGTAGTTCAGCATATGTTTTGGCGTTATTTAGATCCGCAGCATCCGCTTTATGAGAAAGATTCTCTATACGGTGGTATTATTTTCAAATATTATGAAAAAATAGACCAGATTGTCGGTAAGGTTTTAAAAAATCTTGCTAAAGATACTACCCTCATTGTGTTATCCGATCATGGATTTGCATATTTCCGAAGATCTGTCCATCTTAACCGTTGGCTTCTGGAAAACGGGTATCTTTCTTTGGAGGAGGGAATAAATGAAAGCAAAGAATTTTTTGAATATGTGGATTGGTCTAAGACCAAGGCATACGCCTTAGGATTTGGTGGGATCTACTTAAATAGAATTGGCCGGGAATATGACGGAATCGTCAGTGTATCAGAACTAAAAGATTTAAAAGATAAGATAAAACAGGAGCTAAGACAATTCCTTGACCCTGCAACAGGAACTATAGTGGTGAGAAATGTTTACGATGGGGAAGAAGTATTCCGGGGGCCTTATATGAATGAAGGGCCAGATTTGTTTGTAGGTTTTAATGAGGGATACCGCGCTTCCTGGCAGACTGCTTTGGGTGGAGTGCCCAAGGTATTAATTGAAGACAATAGAAAGAAATGGAGCGGTGACCATTTAGTCGACCCCTCCCTGGTTCCGGGAGTTCTATTTGTAAATAAAAAAATTAAAATGGAAAACCCATCCATAGTAGATATCGTCCCCCTACTATTTGATTTATTTAACGTCAAGACGCAAGACAAAAAATGAACCTTTTATTATCAGGAAGTCTTTGGGATGGACTTATTGCTGACGCCTATAAGGATATCATTCTTTTTAAGTTTTTTGATTCTGCGTTTAATAGCTCCGTTGCTTGTGAGGCAATAAAAAAATGTTATAATATAAATGGTTAATCGCCGTTATTTAAAATATATTCTCGGATATTTTAACGAATTAGCGGATATCTAGCCACTTTTAGTTTTTGTTTCTCTATTAAACTTATTTCTTTAACATGCTTAAGATCTCCACAAATACGATAAAACTCAAAGATAACAAAAGTTACTGTCCTGTGTGCCTGGAAGTCGTTGAATCAAATATTGTTGAGAGAAACGGGAAGATTTACTTGGATATTTATTGTCCCAACCATGGCACGTTCCGGAAGTTACACAAATGGGGCAATCCCAAGTATTATAAATCCATGAATAGGCCGGAAATTGAAAATATGGATAGATGCCCTATGGCATTATTAATTGATACTAATTATGATTGTAATCAAAACTGCAATTTTTGCTATGCACATGCAAATGAGAGGAAAGAGGCTAATCCGACCATAGCAGAGATCATAGACCAAGTAGAAAACTTCCGGGGAATTCGTATTATGCTTTCAGGAGGTGAGCCTACTTTACGAGAGGATTTACCAATCATTATCCGAGAGATTAAAAAAAGGAAATTTATAGTAACTATATTGAGCAACGGCAAGAAGTTAGTTGATAAAAGCTATGTAAATAAATTAAAAAAAGCTGGTTTGGATAATGTCCAGTTGCAACTTGACTCATTGGATGACTCTCATTGTGAATTCATAAGAAATGAGAAACTAACCGATTTAAAAATAAAGGTCGTTCATAATTTGAAAGAAGCAAAAATCTCTATTGACCTTTTTGTGCCATTAATAAAAGGCCTGAATGATAATCAGATTAAAAATATCATTACTTTTGCGGCGCAAAATAGTTCTGTGATAAAAATCGTTTTTTTTATTCCCATGTGGGTAGAAGGCAGGATTATAGAACATGATTCTATCACCAGTGAAGAAATCATCAAAATATTACAGAGTGAATATAATATGGATGAAGATGCTTTTATGGATTATGCAAAATTAGATTTTTTGATTTCACTATTTTATCGAAGGTTAACAAATAAACCATTCTTTAAATATCAGCCCTGCACGGTGAATTACCTGTTTTTCTATATACAAAAATCAGTTATCCCCTTATCAGAGATTATAGACCTAAAGAAGTTGAATAACTTTTTAGAATGCCTTTGCGAATCATTATGCGAGAAAGCAGTTTTTAAGAAATTTTTCTCTTTATTGAGAACCACCTGTTTGTTTTCCAAAGAAGTTTTGTTGTGCAAAAAAATCAGGCCATTTATATTTACGCTTTTGCGCACCTTGCTTTCTCATATTATTTTCGGCACGCCCCCGGTGATTAAGGATAATTATTCATTTCAGGTTCGGGTGGAAGGATTTTTCGACAGAAATAATTCGGATTTTAGGATGTTTAGGCATTGCAATCTACGCGTTAATTTCCAAGATGAATCCTTGGCATTTTGCCAAAGTGAAATAGCAAGAAAGAAATATGTGAAATGAAAAAAATAGAGAACATCGCAATTCTGGTTGCGGAGAATAGGTTGTTTGAAGCACTGAGGAGACAGTTTCCTTCTTATAAGTTTCTTCGCGAAGGGGATCATTTTTTATTCGAAACAGATTATAAGGGCCTAAAAATATCGCTCTTAGAGACAGGCATGGGAATAGAGAATATAGATCGCCGAATTTCCAGGATTCTAGAAAAGCGTTTAGACCTGGCCATATTTTTGGGCCTTATAGGCGCTCTGGATAAAGATATGAAGGTGGGCGAAGTTGTTATCCCTTCCAGATTTACGGGAATTTATAACCTGCATGAAGAATATCGGGCTAGCCCCGAACTATTAGACTTGTGTGAATCTCTGAGGAAGAAAAATAATCTTCGATTGCGTTTGAGCAAAAAAAATATATCGGTTGACAGAGTGTATCTTAGGGATGATAAGATAAGATTGAAGGAGCTAGAGCCGGATGCTTCCTCAGTGGATATGGAGGCTTTCGTAGCGGCTAAACGATTTTCTAAAGAGAAGATCCCCTTTGTTGTCGCTAAAGCTATTTCTGATGAAAGAGACTTTTCTTTTCCTGATTTTGAATTCTTCTCCGCCAGGGGATATAAAAAGGATTTAGCAAAATTGTTTTTTTATTGCATAAAATATCCGCAGGAAACCTCGAATCTGATTAATTTTATAAGGAATGCAAGAAAAGCCTTTAAAAACGATATAGGCTTCCTTAAGCTCTTTCTTGATACCTTAGCGTACTCTCCGCTACTTATGCATGGGTTTTTTGATGAGTTATCGAAGGATGAAAATAAATAGAAGGAACAAAATTACAGGAATATTTCTGGTTTTGGCTCTAACGATAATCACGATCGTCGTATTTAGAATACAAAAGCTTTTTTATCCGGACATTTTCCTTATTACTGTTGATGCGCTTCGGCCTGACCATTTAACTTGCTATGGATACCAGAGAAAAACTTCACCTAATATGGATAACCTGAGCCAGCAGGGAACTTTATTCCTCAACTGTTACAGCACTTGTCCTATCACCTTACAATCTACTGTGGGACTATTGACAGGCAGGTATTTGGGGAATGATAAATATATTCCGAATTGGGAAAACATACTGGATAAAGAATTTACAACCTTGGCTGAGTATTTAAAGAAATTCGGTTATTATTCAGCAGCTCTATTAGATAATATTTCATATGAAGAGGGGAGGGGCTTTGAACAGGGGTTTGATGATTTTTTTGTAACTCCCCCAACTGACGCAAAAGATTTGACCGAAAGAGCATTAATTTTTTTACAGAATCGGCGTCATAGAAATAGGCCTCTTTTTATTTGGGTGCACTACATGGATACTCACCCCCCTTATAATTTCCGAGAGGAATATATGAAAATGTTCGAGGGAGACAGATTGTATAATAATAACGATAAAATTCTGAAGTTGAAACCGGAAGGCTTATTGCAAAGCGAATTTAGAAAAAAATGGTCCAGCGGTGGATATATACCATGGGTAGCATTCCGCAAGGACAGGTTTTCTCTTAACTACTATATTGCTGGTTATGATTCAGCGATATGTTACACAGATTTATATATTGGGGAATTGCTTAGGCATATAAAAAATAATGCGATTATCATACTTACAGCTGACCATGGAGAATCTCTAGGGGAACATAATGTTTATTTTAATCACGGAGAAAATATCTATAATGAACAATTACATATCCCATTGATTATAAAAGATAAACGTTGTTTTAAAGAGGGCAGGGTCATTTCGATGGCGATTTCTATTATTGATATTGTTCCTACCATATTAAGCAGAATAAATCCACTTTGGTTCTTTTTTAATAGAAAACATTTTGATGGGATCGATCTAAAACTTATATTAAAAAATGATACTTCGCCAAGAAAATATATATACTCTTACGTTCTCTACCCTCACCCTTCTCCTTCCTTCTGGAGTATTCTAGATGTAAAAAGAAACATCAAGTATATTTTTTGTAGCGAAATGAACAAAGAAGAATTGTTTATATTGCCAGACGAGACAAGTAATCTTATAAATGAAACGCATTCAGATATCCCTGTCTTTAAAAAAGAACTTTCTGAAAATTTAAAGCAGTGGAAGAAAATTTACCCTGTGCGTTCAGATAAGAATTCCAGGAGAGTGTCTATAGATGAACACAGAATTGACATTTTACGAAGCCTGGGGTATGTTCAATAAAGTCGCTAAAACATATTCCATATCATTCGGGTCAAACACTAGAAGGATTCGGCATTATGATTTCGGGAAAAATGAATTTAATTCAATATTTCAGATTCTTTAGAGCCTTGGACTGGATTCATTTTTTGGGGTTGACAATTTTGGGTTATGTATATGCTTCAAGGACGATTATTTTCTCTCGTGACCTTTGTTCCGGCATAATTATAGCTTCTTTATATCTAGCGCACGGCTATTCCATGAATGAATGTTTTGATAATAGGGTTGATAATAATGTAGAGAGATTTAGGAAATATTCTGTTCCTTTTAAAACAGCCATCTTATTATCTGGCCTTGTTTTTATCGCTAATCTCATCTTTGCTTTTGCCTATTCTTTGCCAATAATGTTACTAGTCATTTTTGGAGCCCTCATAGGTTTCTTTTATTCTGCTTATCCTTTTAGATTAAAAGAGATTCCATTTCTTGGCCTTATATGTAATGCCCTGTGCTTTACTCCATTATTCATCATCGGATATTTATCTTTCAGGCCCTTAGATCTGAATGCGATTTTAATGGGAATATTTATTTTTATTCTTTTTTTACCTATAGACCTAATCCATCAGCTAAATGATGCGGAGGAAGACAAAGCAAAGAATCTTAGGACAACAGCCGTTGCCTGTGGTATTAAAAAAACAATTGGCTTGATAATAATTAGTTTACTACTGTTGAATTTATGGTTATGGATTATCTCGAGATATATTGTAATTTCCGCTTCATTTTTATTTCTAACTCTATCTTTTTCGCTGGTGGTGATTATCTACTTAGTTAAAAAATTTTATAGATATGGAAATAACATAAGTAAATGTAATATAAAATTGAAATTACGATATTTATTTATGATATATGGGGTTGGGCTGCTTATAGGTTTTTATATCCAGTAAGAGGTACAAATGATACGTCAGCTTAACCGCCACAGAAGTGGGTGGCGTTACCCTGCAGTCTTCTGCCGTTGCGGATTCTGTTATAATCTAAACTATTTTATGAATAAACATTCAGTCCAGCCTGATTCCTATTACTGCAAACTATTTCGCTATAAGACAAAACTTATGATAGCGATGATGGCGACAATAAACGCAAAAAATCCCAAACTTCCGGATGAGGTGTTAATACCGCAATATTATGCAAAGAGAGGAAAAAGAAGGTGAGCAAGGAAAAAGTTTTACTGGTAAGACCTCCGCGACTGCTTTGGCCGTGGGTCAATGAATCTGATAATTTTCTCTTGCCCCTAGGGTTACCTTGTATAGCTGCAGCTTTAAGGGAAAATCTACCGCATTTAGAAATGAAAATAATAGAGTGCCCGCCTCTTAAGATTGGCTGGAAGAGCCTAAGAGATATTTTGATAAGGGAACGGCCAACCATTGTGGGTGCAGGCGAAGAGGCGCTTTATCATCATGAGGCAGTAAAGTTATTTAAGCTGGCCAAGGAAATAAATCCTGAAACAATTACGATTGCTGGTGGACACTTTTTCTCCTGGATGGTAGAACACACTCTCAATAATTTCCCCGTTGATTTTATTGTCAGATTTGAAGGAGAAAGGACTGTAGTAGAATTAATTGATGCCATTAGTAATAAGGCAGATTTTGCCAACATAAAAGGGATCGCCTACAAAAAGGACGGAAGGATCATAAAAAATCCCCTGCGGCCTTTGATTGAAGACTTAGATACCTTACCTCTGCCTGCTTTAGACCTTATGCCCATGGGCAAATATGCTCCATTTGGGTATCTTTGGCCGCAGAGCGTAACGCTTGAGCATTCCCGCGGATGTGTGGATAGGTGTAATTTCTGCTCCCTGTGGACATTTTGGGGTAAGCAGACCAAGACAGATATAGAAAATAAAGAGTTAGAGGTAATGCCTCGATACAGGACAAAGAGCGTAGACAGGACATTGGAAGAAGTAGACATTGTTTATAAAAGATACAACCGTCGCTTTATACTTTGGGCAGACCCTACCTTTAACCTTGACCCAAAATGGACTGATGAATTCTGTGAAAAACTCCTCCGCAGAGATTATAGAGACCTGTATTGGTGGGCGTTCGTAAGAGTGGATTGTCTGTTAAGGGATGAGCGCTTGGGGATATTAGAGAAAATGGTGCGCGCCGGTTTGGTTCACCCTTTAGTGGGAGTAGAAAGGGGCTGTACTGAAGATTTAAGAAAAATAAAAAAGTCCGCATATACTCCGGAATCCATAAAAGAGGTTTTCTTGATTTTTAAGAATAAATACCCCCAGGTATTCAGGCAGGGGACTTTTGTCACCTGCCTTCCCTTTGATACAAGGGAATCGATGTTAAACCTGGTAGATTATGCCAAAGAAATAGATATGGACTTTCCCGCCTTTCATCCTATTGCCCCTGCTCCCGGCACTTATCTTTACCAAGAAGCTAAAGAAAACAATCTTCTGGAAGAAGAGGATTTTGCAAGATACGATTGGTCTACTCCGGTTTTGCGTTCCTATACAGGTTTATCCAGGAGCGATTTCGCTAAGTTGAATACGCAACTTCATAAACGCTATATGTTATACCGCCCGCACTGGTTAATCAGAGGGCTGTTTTCTCCCTATAAACATAAGCGAAGACTTTACTGGTGGTTTTTTATAAACTCCATAAGCGTATTGCTGTTAGAAATCTTTGATACTATTATGGGTAATAAAAGAAAACCCCAACATATTACCGGCTTTAGGCGTTTACGCAAAACGAAATGGTACGATAAATAAGATTGAATTATTGAGCAAGATTCAGGATGCTTAATTTTTTACGCAAAAATTATTATAGATTGCTATATAAATCGGTTGAGCCAGGAGGCAAAATTCAAGATTGCTTCAGAAGGGCATGCTTTAAGCTATTAAATATTTATAGGAATAAAGATAGGGCTATAAAACTGCAAGTAACAAACAAGTGCAACCTGCGCTGCAAAGACTGCTATTGTCAGTTTGAAAAAGATTCGTCTTTAGAGAAAGTAGAGATTTGTAATCTCTTGGACCAATTAAAGAAATTGCGCTATAAAAATCTAAGTCTCCACATTCTTGGAGGCGAACCATTATTACGAAGCGACATTTTAGAGATTATTTCTTATGCAAAGAAGCAGGCCAAGTTAAAGCAAATTCTATTGTTTACAAACGGTACGTTTATTACCAATCGCCTGGCACGAGAAATGGAACAGTCTGGCCTGGATGCGGCTATCGTAACCCTGCATTCTCATCGCGAAGAAATACATGACAGCATGACGCAGTCTAATGGTTCATGGGATAAGGCTGTTTCCGGTATAAAATTTTTGATAAATTCGGGTATTCCGACATATTCCTTTACTGTGTTCATGTCTTGTAATGTCGGGCATCTTAGGGAAATTGAGAATTTTGTTAAGCATCTGGGGGCCAAGACGTTATATCTTCCATATATAAAACAAAAAGAGAACGATAGTCTATGCGTAGGGAATCAATACGAATTCCAGCGAGCCATTGAGTGGACATTCAATAAGAGTAACAGGCACAAAAGAATATTGCTTGAAATGCTACTGACGCGGGGAAAGTCATGCTCGGCCTTTGTCCATCACATAAACATAAAATCAGATGGAACGGTAACGCCTTGTCCATTTTTAAACTTAAACTTAGGAAACATAAAAGAAGAGAAAATTTATTCTATTTTAAATAGGTCTTATAAGAATAAAGAACTATTGGATTTTCTATCTACTCCCCAGGAATGTAAAGGTTGTTCATTAGTCAATATTTGCGGTGGAGGATGCAAGGCTTTTAGATATAATATTTATCATGATGCAAAAAATAAAGATGAAAATTGTGCAGGGCCCCATAAAGAAAGAATATCTCTAGAAGAACTGGGAAGCTACATGCCTTATCTACTGTAATATCATCCTTATAGTATTTAGTAATCTCATGAATAGGATAGCCCATTTTTAGGTATGGGAATTATGGCGCACCATGAAAGAAGATAATCAATGAGGGTTTAAACATAAACATAACCTTTGTAGAATTTATTCATTTACGGAAATGTGTAAATTTCAGTTCGTGGTTCTAAATTTAAATGAGTTTATACTAAAGTAAATTATGAGTAGGTATGTTGAGCGCTTTATATCAAACAATGTTACTCTAGATAGCCCTTATTGGTTACAGGAATTAGCCGGGAATTTTTTTTTATCGTATATTAACTTTTCCAATTTAAATTACCTCAGATTCAAAAAATTTTTATCAGCCTCTCAATATTTTTCGCGCTGGCAATTAGAACGATACCAGACAGAAAGATTAAAGCTGCTTTTAAACTATGCTTATAAGAACGTCCCATATTATAGAGACATTTTTGTTAAAAATAATTTGGTTCCTGAAGATATTAATTCTTTAAAAGATTTAAGAAAACTGCCTTTTTTAACCAGGGAAGACATTATCAAAAACATCGATAAACTGATATCCAGTAAGATTGACAAAAAATTTTTATTTTCTGTTAGAACTAGTGGATCAACCGGAATCCCGGTACAGTTTTACCGCGACATACGTTATGAATATATTAATTATGCATTTTATCGAAGGACACTTGCCTCTTTAGGCGTTGCTGTAAACCATAATAGGGGAGCCCTCATATGGCTAAGGCCATTTGTGTTGGGAAATGTTAGCAGTGGCTATGCTTATGATCCATGCCTTAAGGAGTTGTCATTAGCTACGTTACGTAAAGGCCTACCTTGCTGGGATGAGAAATTAGAATTGATTAGGAAATTTAAACCATTCTATCTTTTTGCCGGTTCATCTACACTCTATGATTTTGCCTGTTACGTGAAAAAGCACAATATCGATGATATCGCGTTGCAATGCATTGTTAGTAGCTTTGAAAATCTCTTTCCTTGCCAGAGAGAATTCATCGAGAAGCAGTTTAGGTGTAAGGCTTATAATTATTATGTCTGTACGGAGCGAGTTATATCAGCGTGGGAATGTTTAAATCAAGATGGAATGCACATTGACATGGAAAGAGGTATCGTGGAAATAGTTGATGATAATGGAGAATTATTATCGGATGGTCATAGTGGTAGAATAATCGCTACCGCCCTTCATATTTTTGCTATGCCCTTAATAAGGTATGATACAGGGGATATCGGTTCCATTTCGGACTCTCCTTGTGCCTGCAACCGGGGCTCTCCTTTGCTGAAATCATTTGAAGGCAGAATAAATGAAGTAATCAGATATAAAGATAAGTTTATCTGGTCAAGCGCGTTAGCCTTAATATCCAGTCAGTTTAAAAACATCGAAAAATGTCAATTTGTCCAGGAGAAAGAAACAGAACTCATCGTGAACATCGTTAGGAGAGACGGTTTTTCAGAAAACGACGCAAAGGGGATTGTAGCATATTTGCACAATTTAATTGATGAAAAATTGGTCATAAAGTTAAACTTTGTAGAACAAATTCCTCGTACCGAAATGGGTAAATTCCCTTTTATTATTTCCAAAGTTAAGCCCTATGGATAAAGGCTAAGAAAGTGTCTTATGTTTATTGCAGGAGACTGTTGTCATAAAGACAGAAGGATCGTACTGAGCCGTTGGATTCCGTTGTGTCTTTTATGGCCCAAGTGCTATTACACAGAAATAAGCGATGTTATTATATCAAAGGAGAGGAAATCTGTTTTGCGCACTATAACGACACAATATATCCTCAGATTTAATTCTTATATATTCAGGGCAATTATTTAATATGTTGGGTAGTCGGACAGAGCCAAGATAAAGCCGTTGTCCGTCGGTTATGGAATATAAAAACCTGATGAGAATTTACAAGGCATTATTTTTACATAAAATAAAAAAATCAGCAGGGAAGTCATTTAATATAAAAATATAAATCTATGGGTCATTTTAGAAAGCAAATGGTATCGGTACTTTTAACGACAAGATGTAATATGAATTGTCTATATTGTATTACGAGCTGTAACTTCTTTGATGATATGGATATTGATATTAATTTTGCCAAGCGTGGAATTAAAGATTACTTTGATAAGGCAAAATACCCCTATGTTCGTTTCGTTGCTTTAGGTGAGCCTACGCAGAATTTCGATACTTTAAGAAAACTGCATGCTTATGCCAGGAGACTTACTTCCAATCAAGTTAAATTTGAGATTCAAACAAATGGGTTTTTTGATAAAGATATCGCTTCTTGGATTGCCCGTAATATTCACGAAGTATGGCTTTCCTTTGATGGACTGCCCGATGTCCATGATAAAATAAGAAGGAGTAAAGATGACAAGCCTACCTCAGGAGTAATCTTAAGAAATTTAAAGATAATGCAAAAGAGAACGTTCGTTGGTTTTAGAACAACTATCATGCGCCTTAATGTACGCCGTCAGTTAGAGGCACTGCGTTTTGCCCATAAACATAAGGTAAAAGCTATTTTTACAAAAATTATGCTGCCTCCCGCAAATATTGCACCACAACACAAATTTTATCAAATAAAGGACTCATTGGGAGTGGATATTATGGATTATGCAGTAAATTTTGTCAAGGCATGGAAACTTTCTAGAAAGCTAGGTATATTTGTTGGCAATGGTTATATAAATAATTTTGACGAAATATGTGAGTATGCCTGCCGTGCTTGCGTACCATGTCCGCACCTTACCCCTGATGGATATGTATCGGCATGTGATAGGGCTACTTACGGAAGAACGCCCTTACAGGAGTTTATATACGGTAGATACGATCCTGTTAATAAAATAATTGAGTATGACGAGAAGAAAATAAAAACACTGCGCTTAAGAAACGTATATAATATGCCAGAATGTCAGAATTGTAAAGTTAAGTTTAGATGTGCAGGCGGATGTTTAGGCACTTACGCCCAATTAACGGGTAGCATGTTTAAGGTCATCCCGGAATATTGTAAGGCCATAAGATACATGTTTGAAAATATCGACTGGGACCCCCGGCAGGGATTATTCCCTTATTTTATGACCTAATTTTAATACGTATTTACGTGTTTCATCTTTATTAAGATTTATTATTTTAAAACTTAAGAATATTTACTTTATATTACGGTAAAATTTAAGATCAGTATAAGTAGAAAATTTTTATAATGCGTAAATCACGGATGGTTGAATTGATAGACTCTAGGTTACCAAGCCAGAGTTAAAATAATTTTGTTTTGAAGAGTTGTGTTTGATATGATATACTATGCTTAATATTAAATAAGGTTAAGAAACAGAAAAAAGGAGGGTTAAAAATGAAAAAACTAATTTTAATCTTTGCCTTTATTTTAATAATCCAAACATGTATTGAAAGCATTCCGCTTTGTTTAGCCACAGGAGAAGAATATAAACAAGAAATCACAAAAACGATAGAAGAATTTGTAACGGCTTTTGAATCTGGGGATATAGATTCAGCCATGCAGTATATTTCTATTAATTATCGCTTTGTGACCGATGATGGTGGAATAGTAGATTATAAGTTATTTAAAACTGAAACGGAGAAAATTAGAGATAGAGCATTTCTTCAATATGCAGACTTCATTATAACTAATATAGTGCTAAAAGAAATAGATATTCAGGATAATAAGGCATTCATTTTAGTCGAATTCGATTCTAACGCCCTGAACCTAGATAACTTAGAAGAAGAAAAGTCAAAACAGAAGAGAAGTGCTGTCCTAGTTAAAGAAGGTGATTTCTGGAAAATTGTAGAGTGGCGAATAGTAGAATAATCTAAATAATAAAAATAGGCTTGAGCTCGTTTGAAGTTAATTTGTTAATTTGCAATGTTTGAGCTTTTTTGTTTATTTTAGAATAAAAAAGGATTACTTTTAATAGGGTGTGTTTGCACTTATTGATGCTTTAGCCAACTGTCCGAATGTTGTTATTCCATAACATGCGGCTATTTTCCTGGTAGCCGTATTTTAACATAAGGGGATTGGGGCCAGTATAATATCACAATTAGACAATGGCACAGGTACATTTATTTTGATTTAGACACAGGACTATTTCCACGATTTCTCCTGTCAATTTGAACCGTACTTATCCTCGCAACAATTAGAAAACAGCATACATCATACAGCCTAAAGTCAAGAATATTTATGAGTGCTACGTCTTATTTAAAATCAAAATATGTTGCTTTTTCTAAAATAAAAGGGACTTTATTTGCAATATTGCTTCTCGTGGGGATTTTATCCGGAATCTTTTGGCAAATTCCTTTTAGAGAAGTTTTCGATTATTCCAAAGACGAAGGCTACACCTTAATGGGGGCTTCCCTTTTCCTGAAAGGTTTCTCTCTTTATAAACAGATATGGTTTGACCAAAATCCTTTATTTACATGGTTACTAGCCTTCTGGTTTAGGCTCGTTGGGCCTTCTGTGTATAATGGTCGCATTTTGGTTTTATTTTTTTCTGCAATATTACTGTGGGCATTATATCAGACTGTTAAGATTGAATATGGCCGCCTCAGCGCTTTTATGGCAGTTGTTTTTCTAATATTATCTAATGCATATCTTACCACCAGCACTTCAGTTATGATTGGCATCCCCAGCCTTGCTTTCGCCATGCTTTCGGTTTATTGTTTACTCCTCTACAAAAAGATTTACAAAAATTATTTGTTAGGGCTGTCCGGAATCTTTATGGCTTTGTCGCTACAAATAAAATTATTTACTGTTTTTCTTTTGCCCGTCATCTTCTTAGAATTTAGTCAGATTAAATACACTTATCCACATGCCCAAAAGGCACAAACATATAGTCCTGCACCTTTCTTTTTATGGTTCATCACTTTTTTAGCCTCCTATTTTACTATAACTTTTATATTTTTTGGCTTTAACTTTCAACTCCTCTTTAAACAGTTACTGGTACCCCATTTTAGAGGAGCGCTTATGCTTAGGCATTTTAATTTTAGTGTTATTTGGCCAATACTATTAACTGACTATGAGATTGCTCTTCTTGCATTACTGGGAATAGTTTTGCTTATCAAACAAAAGAAGTGGCAGCATCTATTCCCGGTCTTGTGGCTAGTATCGGCTTTTGTAATATTGTTTTATCATAGGCCCATATGGGGTTATTATTACCCTATTATATCAATTCCAATATGTTGGCTGGCAGCTATAACTTTTGGTGATTTTTTTCATAAAGACATTAGGCGAGCATGGTTTATAAAAAATAAAAACAGCCTTTTTGATATAATCTTGCGTTGGTTCACCGCTATTTTATTGCTACTGGTAATGATACTGATACCTGTCAAATACATCAGAGCGCGCGTAGCAGTGAAAGGAACTGGTAAGGTAACTCCTCAAGATAAGGAGGTGGTTAACCTATTGACGAATTACAGACCATTTACCTCTTGGGTAATTACAGACAGGCCCATTTTGGCTTTTTATGCCGATATGTTAGTCCCTCCAGAATTGGCTGTAATAAGCAGCAAAAGAACATTTGTTAATGAAACGCAAGAGGATTATTTTATAGAGACGTTGAAAAAATATGAAGTAAAAATAATAATTTTAGATGATATAGAAATATTATTTGACTCAAAAATGCTATATGGCCTAAAAGTAATGTCGTATTTTGAAGAGAATTACGATAGAATTTATCAAGCCCAAAGTCCTTTTGTCCTTTGGTGGGTTAATTGGAATACTTCGCCTGTCAATATTGTGAAGGCTATATACCGTCTATGGTTTAAAGGTGATAAAGAGTATCAATCCCGTTGCCTTAAGCCTATAACATATAGGGAAATAGAATTTTATATATCCAAGGATCTTTCTTCCAGATAAAATTTTATAATACGAGGTTATTTAATGGCTATTTTTATTTATAATTCTTTTAAAACTTCATTAGTCTTTCTCTTTAAACGAAAAGATATTTTGCTTCCTGTATTCCTTATAGCCTTGTTTCTTATTGAGATTGTTGTAAATGCTCCTCTCAAACAAGTTTTTGAGTACTTTGTTGACGAAGGCTTCACCTTGATGGGGGGCTTCCCTTCCCCTGAAAGGTTCCCCTCTTTATAAAAGATTTGGCTTGACCAAAATCCTTAGGGCCTGAAGTTGATTTCCTATATTTTACCGATAACCTATTCTTTAAAAGCCATCAGACTCAGTTTATTAGAGGGCTACTCAATAAAAAAATTAGCCCCCGAAATAACAATACTATTTTTCTTCTCAGTTTTCCTGTTACTTGTTTCAATGCAGATTTTTAAATACGCGGTCGGGAAAGCAAAGAAAAAGGGTAGCCTCATCCATTATTAACCTTATAAAAACTAAACGATATGATCTTAGTGTTATTAAAGATATTAGAAGACAGGGGGGCGATCAAAAATAGTCGAAAAATAAATAATTAAAATGAAAATATCTATTATTATACCCGTATATAATGAGCAGGAGAATATTGGAGAGGTTATAAACAGAGCACAATATTTTATAGATTCAACTTATGAATTAATTGTGGTCAACGACTATTCTTCGGATAATACCAGAAAAATTATGGAAGATTTATCCTGTAAATTTCACAATATCAGGTTAATAGATAATAAATTAGCTAAAGGTTTTGCCCATGCGTTAAAATCCGGATTCGTTCATGCTACGGGAGATGTGGTCATCCCGATTATGGGGGATTTATCTGATGATTTAGCTACCCTTAAAAAGATGCTAGAAAAGATTCATGAGGGTTATGATATTGTTTGTGGGTGTCGCTACATAAAGGGAGGCTCAAGGTTGGGTAGTTGGGGCCTCAAGGGTCTTTTGTCTTTTTGGGCAGGATGGTCCATTTACTATTTGTCAGGCATTCCTACCCATGACATTGCCAATGCCTTTAAGATGTATACCAAAAGGGTATTGGAGAGCATAGAGATTAAATCTCAAGCTTTTGAAATATCTATGGAAATACCCCTCAAGGCATATTTCTTGGGTTTTAAGATAACGGAAGTACCTACGCTGTGGAAGGAAAGAACAAAGGGCAAATCTAATTTTAAGATTTTTAAATTATTGCCCCCTTACCTTAAATTATATTTTTGGGCAATTTTTAAAAGCCTATTTAGATAAAATACCATTACTTTTCATAATGGCCCTGATATATCATAAGGTATGTAGTTTAATTTATGAAACAACGCAGCAGCAATACCTTTAAAAAAGCTTCCCATATAATTCTTACGGACTTCTTGGAGGACCCGGATTTACGGTAATCAAAGACAATAGGAATCTCTTTTACCGAAAAGTTAAATTTGGTAGCTCTGTAGATAAATTCAGCTTGAAAGATAAAGCCGCTTGAGATAAATTTATGCAATTCTATCTTTTCCAGGACGTTCCGTCGAAAACATTTAAACCCGCCCAAAGTATCGGTAATTTTTAAACCCAAAAGCCATTTTGCATAACGGTTTGCCCAGACGCTAAAAGGTGTGACATTAACCGGACACCCCTTTATGTCTAGGAAACGAGAACCCAAAACTATATCGTAATTTTCGATTTCTTTTAAGAAGAGCGGGATGTATTTTGGGTTATGCGAAAAGTCGGCATCCATCTGGAAGATATAATCCGGATTAGATTTTAAAGCTTCCTTAAAGCCAGCGATGTAAGCCTTGCCCAAGCCTTCCTTTTGTTGCCTGTGCAATACTTTAATCAGGGCGTATTTTTTAGTGAGTTCATCAGCAATCGTGCCTGTGCCATCAGGGGAATTATCATCTACGATAAGGATGTGGATATCCGGAACAACTTTAAAAATTTCATTCATCAGTAAAGCGATATTATTTTTCTCATTATAGGTGGGTATGACGATGAAGGCCTTCATAGGGTCTGTTTTTTAGATATCATTAAGCCCAAAATAAGCCACCACAGAGTTGATACTTCAGGTAAAAAGAAAGTGAAATCTAAAAAGTTGTGTGCTAAAAACACAAATCCTGCTGTCATGAGTCCGATGGTTGAGTTTCTTTCATCGGGATTGCTGAGATTCGTGAGAGCGGATTTAAATACGTAGATGATGAGCCAGAGGAAAGAGAGGATACCCAGAATTCCCATTTCTGCCCAAATCTGTAGATAGGAGTTGTGGGCATAGCGTGAATAAGTAAGGTCAAAATTCCCCAGTCCCACACCAGTCCATGGAAAAGCCTTGATAATCTTTAATGTATCATGCCAATAATTTAAGCGCATGACAGTAGAAAAGACAGGGTGTAAGTGTTCTTTTTGGGTGGCTATCCTTGCCATTAAAACCAAGAGGATAATAATCCCGAAGCTGCTTAGGAAAATTATTTTTTTCTTTCCCAGCCCTCCCTCAAAATAAAAATATATCAGCATGCCTATAAAGATGCTCAAGAGCGCACTTAAAGACTTTGTGAGCAAAAGGGCAATCGCAAGAGGGGCGATAAATAAAATCCTTCTTTTTTTCTTCCATGTAAGTGGCAAAACCATGGCCAGATACCCCCCTAATACGTTAGGAGTCACAAAAGGCAGGAAGGCACGTTTGCGTTCGATATACTCCAAGATAAAGGGATCCGATATCTTATTTTTAGAGACATAATCCAGAAGATGTTTAAACCCAAAGGCATATTGATAGAAAGCCAGGACGCTGACAAAAAGGCTTGAGACAACCATCCACAAAATCACCTTTTCTTTTTCTTCGGGAACCATAGATAAACCGAAAGCAAGCAGAATGAGTCCCATGAGGAGGTTGACTGAATTCTCAATACTTCTTAACGGTGCCTGTGAAAAAAACACAGATACAAATATGGCAGAAATAAAAAGGATAAGCGGGAATCTTAGGAAAGTGATATCCTTTGAAGGCACCCCTTTTCTTACCAACCATAGGATGAGGGAGCTTAAAAGAAGAAAGGAATAAATAAAGTCAATATAAGGAAATGCCAAAGAAGAAATAAACGGACGGATGAAGATTAGCATTAGTAATAAGGCAAGCATTGTGTTATAATTCTATCTTAATATGGAAGTTTGGTCAAATAAAATAGTTAGTGTTATTGTTCCCACTATTGCAAAAGAGGGCTATCTTAAAAAATGCCTGGCATCGTTAGCTGGCCAGACGCATCCCCCCGAGGAAATTATCGTGATGGATAATTCCCTTGATGTACGTTTCCGCCACGAAATAGTCCAGACCTATCCGTCTATAAAATTATATTCTAGCCAAGAAAGATTATCCTATTGCGCATCTCTTAATAAAGGGATAAGCAAAAGCTCAGGAGATTTCATTCTTTGCCTGAATGACGACGTAGTTTTAGACTCAAGGTTTATCGCAAAGGCCTTAAGGGGGTTTTTGTTAGATCCAAAAGTGGGAATGGTCAGCGGTAAGATTTTACGTAGAGATGAAAAAACAATCGATACGACGGGGTTATTCTTAAGTTGTTACCGGACAGCCAAGGAAAGGGGGTACAATTTTAAAGACAAAGGACAATTCGAACAGGAAGGTTATATTTTCGGTGTTGGCGGAGCCGTGGGCTTCTACCGGAAAGACATGCTGGAAGATATCAAAGAAGGCGAAGATTATTTTGATTCCGACTTTCATTTTTTTTATGAGGATTTAGATGTGGCCTGGAGGGCGAGGCTTGCCGGATGGAGAGGTTACTACGTCCCAGAGGCGATCGGCTTTCATGTGAGGGGAGGTTCGGTAAGAAACAAAGCTGGAATTGGTAAGCCTTATGCGAGAAGATATTTGGACGATTCCCTGCACCTTGACTTGTTAAAAAATCGCTATATGGCCATCATTAAAAATGAATCGTGTCTTGGTTTTTTATTGCATCTTCCCTGCATGTTCCTTTATGATCTGGTTCTCTGGAGTTATATTTTGCTCTTTAGAACCCATTTGATTAAAAAATTTTTTTTCCAACTAAGGTATTTAAGGATGGCTTATGCAAAAAGGAGATTCTTCCGTCGGATAATGAAAGAGCGGTCAAATTTCCAGAAATCAAAAAATGCTTGACAATCCCCATATCTTGTGATAAAAAAACAGTGTAAATACAAGATGTAGGAGAAGTAAAGGAGGTTAGATAAGCTAAGTTGAAAAAATAAATGGTTATTTTAGGGCTCCAAAGAGGAGAGCCCTTTTTTTTGTATGGCGATGAAGACAGTCGGCTTAACTTACGATTTGAAAACAGATTACGAATTTAAGGAGGGGGATCCGGTAGATGCAAATGCCGAATTTGATGTTCCTTCTACCATTAAAGTCATTGCCAAGGCCATCGAATCCTGCGGATTTAAGGTGAAGAGGATAGGCAATGTAACAAAGCTTTTAGAAAAGATGGATCATCTGGATGTGGATATTGTTTTTAATATCTCAGAAGGCATCTCGGGCAGAAACAGGGAGTCCCAGGTTCCTGTTCTGCTGGAGATGATCGGTAAGCCCTTTGTGGGTGCTGATGCCTTAACCCTGTCTCTGACGCTGGATAAGATTATGGCAAAAAAGATCTTTATCGCAGAAGGCATACCCACCCCGCGATTTTTTGAGGTGAGAAACTCTGACGAGCTCATCCATACCGATCATTGCAAGTTTCCCCTGATCGTTAAGCCGCGGTTTGAAGGCTCTTCCAAGGGCTTAAGCGAAGATTCCCGCGTGGAAAATAAAGAGGAGTTGAAGAAGCAGGTGGAATTCGTCGTGAATACTTATAAACAGCCGGCGCTCATCGAAGAGTTTATCAGGGGGCAGGAATTCACAGTTGCTGTAGTCGGCAATGAAGAACCCCGGGCCCTTCCCATCGTGCAAATAAAAATAGACGGGAGGTACCAGTTGAATAACAAATTCTACACCTTTGCCCGCATCTCCTCCGATAGGCTGGAATACATCTGTCCGGCGCGTATCAGCCAGAAATTAAAGAAAAGGCTTATGGACCTGGCGATCAAAACATACCGGGCTGTCGAGTGCAGAGATTTCGGAAGAGTAGATTTTCGGGTAGATAAAGAAGGCAATCCTTTTGTCTTAGAAATAAATCCTCTTCCTTCCTTGTCCACGGAAGATGTATTCATGCTGGTGGCAAAGAATATCGGTATCACTTATGAAGAGATGATCGGCCAGATACTAGACAGCGCCATAAAAAGATATCACTTAAATTAGATGCGCATAGCCCTCACATATAACCTCAAAGAAAAAGACGAAACAAAACCTCCCGATTATTTTTCTGAGTTTGACTCACCGGAAACCATCAATGCCATTATGACAGCCCTACGGACAAAGGGCCATGCTGTCGAGGCCATCAATGTCGCGACACCTGAACTTTTTTCTTATTTTAGAAAAAACCGTCTGGACGTGGACATGGTTTTTAATATCGCCGAAGGAAGATTCGGTAAGTATCGTGAATCTGAGATACCGGCACTCCTGGACTGTCTGAATATCCCCTATACGGGCTCTAATACTTTCTCCTTAGCCCTTGCCTTGAACAAGGCTCTTACAAAAAAGATACTCAAAGCGGAAAGTATCCCCACGCCCAACTTTCAGGTTTTTAAAACCGGCAAGGAGATCCTGGAAGCCGCCTTAAAATTCCCCTTGATCGTCAAGCCTAACCTTGAGGGTTCGGCTAAAGGCATCAACCTCTCTAATGTCGTCCACACACATGAGTCCCTCTTTGCCAAGATCCATGAGATTATCGGAGGTTATAAACAGGAGGCGCTAGTTGAAGAATTTATCAACGGCAAGGAGTTGACTGTGGGAATTTTAGAGAACGGCAATACCACGATTCTGCCCATCTTAGAGATTGATTTCTCTGACTGTAAGCATAGTGGGGAGTATTTTTATTCGTGGAGAATGAAAGAGTATCAGGGGAATAAAGAATTAGGGCTCATCCCCACATTCCATTGCCCGGCCAGGCTCGATAAACATACGGAGGCCAAGGTCAAGGAGATTGCTCTTAAAACCCATCATGCGGTAGGCTGTTTTGATATTTCCAGGACAGATATACGATTGAGCGAAGACAGCGTTCCTTACGTTTTAGAGATCAATCCATTGCCCGGCTTAAATCCTCAGGAGTCTAATTTTCCCATTATGGCTTATGCGGCAGGTTTAAAATACGAAGATATAATTGAAGCCATTGTGATGAGTGCGTCCAGACGCAGAAAGGGGCTCAATTGAATAATCTGACGGTTGTGGAAAGTCAAAAATTATTACAGCAAGAAACGTCCGTACGTAAAACGCAGAGACCTCAAGATTACCAACAATTCAGTCTTTTTAAAGATGTCAATCCTCTGGATTGGGAGGATTGGCAGTGGCAGTTAAAGCATCGCATCCGCACCAAGGAGGAGCTTTCCCAGATCATCAAATTAACCCCCGAGGAAGAAGAGGGGATCAAGAAGGCCAGCGGTCGACTTTCCCTTGCCATAACGCCCTATTGGGTCACTCTCCTAGACCCAGAAGACCCTAACTGTCCCTTAAGACGTCAGGCTGTTCCGGTCGTGGCAGAATCAGTTATCGGTCCCCATGAGATGATCGACCCCTGCGCCGAAGACAGAGATAGCCCTGCTCGGTACCTTGTTCATCGTTATCCTGATAGAGTCCTGTTGTTAGCTACAGAGCACTGTGCGCTTTATTGTCGGCACTGCACCCGCAGGCGATTGGTGGGTGAGCATCAGGAGGATCATTCGGCGAATCGATTTGAGCAGGCACTTGAGTATATAAAGTCAAATCGAAAGGTGCGGGATGTCCTTATTTCCGGAGGAGACCCTTTTGTCCTTGCCGATGAAGAGATTGAAGACCTAATTCAGAAGATTCGCTCTATTTCTCATGTGGAGTTTTTAAGAATTGGCACACGCGTTCCAGTCACCCTGCCTCAGCGTATTACGGACAAGCTCGTGACCATGCTTAAAAAATATTCTCCCATCTGGATCAGTATTCATTTCAACCATCCTAAAGAGATAACCAAGCGTTGTAAGATAGCCTGTGATATGCTTTCCGACGCAGGGATCCCCTTGGGCAGCCAGACCGTGCTTTTAAAAGGCATCAACGACAGGCCCTATATCATGAGGCGCCTTATGCATGAACTCTTGCAGATCCGAGTCAGGCCTTATTACATCTATCAGTGTGACCCTGTCCGCGGCACCCAGCATTTCCGCACCCCGGTTGCAACAGGCATCAATATCATTGAGAAACTCAGGGGTCATACGTCAGGTTATGCGGTTCCCGTTTATGTCATCGACGGCCCTGGCGGAGGAGGCAAGATCCCCGTTGGTCCCAACTATATCCTTTCGCAGGCAAAAGGCAAGTACGTCCTGCGCAATTACAAAGGAAAAATCTACACCTACCTGGAGTAAATCCTCTAATTTAGCCTTGACCCAATCTTATGAATGTTATATAATAACTTTTCCTTCCCTTTGATTTTATAGCCGTAAGAAGAAAGGCAGTACAAAATGGAGATCAAGAATAAAAGGAATCTCATATTTTTAGGCCATGCCCAGTCAGGCAAAACCACGTTAGCCGAAAGCATTCTTTATTTCTGTAAAGCCACGACCCGTAAAGGGACTATTGCCGACGGCACGACCGTCAGTGACTATAGCGTGGATGAAATAGAAAGAAAGAGCTCTATCAGCGCCAGTCTTCTTAACGCTGAATTTCAAGGTATGCGCATGCAGATGATCGATGTTCCTGGTTATGCCGATTTCTTCGGTGAGGTCATTGCCAGTATCCGCGCCGTGGATGGCGCGGTGGTCGTACTGGATGCCACCTCGGGCGTGGAGGTGGGCACAGAACGCGCCTGGCAACTTTTAGAAGAGGCAGGCCTTCCCTGCCTTATATTTATCAATAAATTGGATAAAGCGGATACGGATGCAAAAAAAGTACTCGCCGATGTCCAGAATATGCTCTCCAAGAAAGCATTGCCGATAGATACCTGGGATTCTCCTGAATTAATCGAGTCTATTGCTGAAAGCGATGATAAACTTCTGGAGAGCTATTTGGAGGGTGCCAAGTTATCTCCGGAGGAACTCAAGACTGCCCTAAAACAGGCAGTCATTAGGCGAAAGATTTTTCCTGTGTTAAGTGGCGCAGCGCCTTCGGATAAGGGTGTTGCAGAACTCCTATCAGCCATCCAGGAATACCTGCCCAATCCTTTAGAGCGCGCAAGAGTCGAAAGCTTTGATCCCGCAAACCCCGAAACTCCCAAGGAGCTTACCCTTAAAGGAGACGGTCCTTTCGCTGCCTTTGTCTTTAAAAGCATATCAGATCCCTACGTAGGCCAACTGACGCTTTTGAGGGTTTTTTCAGGAAGCCTGACAGCTAATACTTCTTTTTACAATGTCAGCAAGCAGGCCAAAGAGAGATTCGGAACGATTTATATGCTCCAGGGAAAGGAACAAAGGCCGATTGAGTCAGCTTCTTGCGGAGACATAGTGGCTATTGCCAAATTGAAAGAGACCCTTACCTCCGATTCTCTGGGAGATGAGAAAAATGCCGTGTTATTTCCTCCCATCGTTTTTCCGGAACCAGCCATCTCTGCGTCTGTCAAACCGAAGTCAAGAGCTGATGAGGATAAGATCTCAGGCGCCCTGGCGAAACTGGCTGCAGAAGACCCGACTTTTAAGGCCAACCACGATCCTCAGACTAAAGAGTTGATCATCTCAGGGCTCGGAGACCTGCATCTTTCTGTAATGGTCGAGAGGATGAAAAAACGCTTTAACGTGGAGGTAGAGTTAGGCACACCGAAGGTTTCTTATAAGGAGACGATCACCAAGAATGCCAAGGTCCAAGGGAAGTTTAAACGCCAATCCGGCGGTCGCGGTCAATACGGAGATGTCTGGATTGAAATCGCGCCCTTGGAGCGCGGGAAAGGTTTTGAGTTTGTGGATAAGATTTTTGGAGGCGCCATCCCCAGAAATTATATCCCCTCTGTTGAAAAAGGGGTTCGCCAGGCTTGTTCTGAAGGTGCTATCGCAGGATACCCTATCGTTGACGTAAAAGTGACCCTGTACGATGGCTCTTACCATGAGGTGGACTCATCGGATATAGCATTTCAGATCGCCGGGGCCATGGCGCTTCGCAAGGCTGTTTTAGAGGCCGCACCTGTTTTATTAGAGCCCATCATGGATGTGGATGTCATCATCCCCGAGGAATTCCTGGGAGCGATATCCGGAGATATCAATTCCCGTAGGGGCCGCGTCATGGGAATGGACATTAAGGGCAGGCAGCAGATAGTAAAGGCCCAGATTCCCTTGGCAGAGATGTTCACTTATGCCAATGACCTGAGGTCTCTTAGCGGCGGACGGGGTTCCTATACGATGCGCTTCTCTCGTCATGAAGAGGTACCTCATAAGATCGCCTCTACCATTATCAGCCGTTACCAGGCTAGCAAGAAGCAAGAAGAAGAATAAACCGCACACCCGAATCAATCGCACTACATGAAGATAGCCCTCATATCTGTGCCAGATATACCCTTGGGAAAACAGCGCATCCAGGATTCTCGACTGGATCAAATACATGCCATCACCCACTCCCAGAAAAAGACGTATGTGGAGGTTGAGTTAGTTGCCGAAGAGTTTGCGCAAGACGCGCAAGCCTTACTTATCTCCAGCGAAGCGCGCACAGATATCATTTTGAAGGATTTGGAATTCATCGAGACGCGCTTAGCCCGTTCTGAACAGGAGCAGGAAAAGGCGCTTCTTTTGAAATTAAAAGGCATCCTTGAGAAAGAGACATTTATTATAGATGCAGGGTTAGAAGAGGAGGAGAAGGAGGCCTTTTCCAGTTACGGATTATTGACGAGTTGTCCTGTGACAGTTGTAGAGAATAAGCCCTTGGATGACCTGAATGTTTTGATGATGAGAGTACTTCAAGAAAGCGGTTTTATAAGCTTTTTTACCATCGGAGAAAAGGAGACGCGCGCCTGGCTGATCACACAAGGGACGAACGCCTGGACAGCTGCTGGGTGCGTTCATTCAGATATCCAGAAGGGTTTTATCCGTGCCGAAATTATCACCTTTACGGATTTCATACAAGCGGGATCAGAAAACCAGGCCAAGCAGGCAGGGAAGATGCGCCTTGAGTCCAAAGATTACGTGATGCAAGACGCAGATATCGTTAGATTCAGGTTTAATAAATAATTTGATTAAATCCCAATTTCCAAATCCCAAATCCCAAACAAATCCCAAATCCAAAATGCCAATGACCGAAACCTGTAAGTTTGGAATTTCGAAAATTGGAATTTGGAGCTTATTTGGAATTTGGAGCTTGGAATTTAACACTTTCTAAGGAGGGATTCATTATGGTCAAGATCAAGCGTGCCCTGATCAGCGTATCGGATAAAACAGGGATTGTCGAGCTTGCCAAGAGTTTAAACAATATGGGAGTTGAGATTCTTTCCACAGGAGGCACGGCCAAACTGCTTCGGGAAAATAATATAACCGTAAAAGACGTATCAGAATACACGGGTTTTCCCGAGATGCTCGACGGCCGGGTCAAGACGCTACATCCAAAGATCCATGCGGGACTCCTGGCGCTCAGGGAAAACGCCCAACACATGGCGACATTAAAGGAGCACGATATTGGCCTTATTGATATGGTGGTGGTCAATCTCTATCCGTTTGAAAAAACGACTCAAAGATGCGGCGTTTCCATAGAAGAGGTCATTGAGAATATTGACATAGGCGGGCCATCGATGTTGCGCTCAGCGGCAAAGAATCATAAGGATGTGGCGGTTGTCTGCGATCCTAAACGCTATCCTCAGATCATCGAGGAACTCAAAAAGAACAAAGGGGCTTTGCCAGATGAGTTTTTGCGCGATTTAGCCATCGAGGTTTTTGGCACCACAAGCCACTATGACAGGGTTATCCATGAGTATCTAGAAGGTTATTTTAAAAAATCGGAGGGGTCCTATGGGAGAGGTTTTCCCGAAAAGCTCAGTTTAAGTTTCGAGAAGATCCAGGACCTGCGTTACGGAGAGAACCCGCACCAGAGAGCGGCCTTTTACCGCAGCCTAAAAGAAAAATCAGGGTTAAGTGTTATGAAGCAGCTGGGAGGCAAGGAACTCTCCTTCAATAATATCTTGGATTTAGAGGCGGCTGTTAATATCGTAAGAGAGTTTGAGAGGCCTGCGGTGGTCTTCATCAAGCACAATAATCCTTGCGGCGTTGCCGAGGATGAGGATTTGTTAAAAGCCTATAAAAACGCCTGGAATTGCGATAAGCTCTCGGCCTTTGGCAGCATCGTCAGCGTTAACAGAAAAATTGATTTATCCTTGGCGAAATTAATCGTCCAAAGCGGATTTCTCGAGTGCGTGGTTTGTCCTCAGTTTGACACTAAGGCCTTGAGTCTTTTAAAGGAAAAGAAGAACCTGAGGTTGCTGGAGTTGCCAACTTTAAACGTTAAAACCTCAGGGTTGGATTTTAAGAAAGTCAACGGCGGCCTGCTGTTGCAGGATCAGGACAGTGTGACCTTGGATGAAAAGAACCTTAAGACCGTTACCAAAAAGAAACCTACAAAAAGCGAAATGGATTCACTTCTTTTCGCCTGGAAGGTTGCCAAGCACGTCAAGTCCAATGCCATAATTCTCGCCCGCGGCAGGAAAACCGTAGGCATTGGCGCAGGCCAGATGTCGAGAGTTGACTCTGTTTTTATTTCCACAAAAAAAGCAGGAAAATTAGCAATCGGCTCTGTTTTAGCCTCCGATGCCTTCTTCCCAAAAGAAGACGCCATAAAGCTTGCCGCCAAGTACAAGATCAAAGCCATCATCCAACCAGGTGGCTCCATTGCTGATGAAGAGATTATCAAAATGGCGGATAAATACAAAATCGCCATGGTGACCACCAGTATCAGACACTTTAGACATTAACTCGCTTAGGTTCCTTAGCGATCAATGACCTATCCTGAAGTTATTCAATATCTCGAATCCTTTATCAACTACGAAAGAATTCCTGCCTATCCTTATAAGGAAGCCTTAAAACTTGGACGTGTCAGGGATTTTCTGCGGACCATAGGAGATCCTCAGGAGGAGTTGCGTTCTATTCATGTTGCCGGGACAAAAGGCAAGGGCTCTACCTGTGCTTTTATCGCTTATGTTTTAAAACGGGCGGGCTACAGGGTAGGGTTATACACTTCCCCTCATCTAATTGACTTTAGAGAAAGAATACGCATCCTGGAAATCCAAAATCCAAAATCCAAATTTCAAAATCCGGATTTTGAGGGGATGATCTCTGAACAGGAACTCATTGCTCTTATTGAAAAAGTCAGGCCTGCCATAGAGTCATACAATCAGAAATCAAAATATGGGCCTCTTTCTTTCTTTGAGGTTTACACAAGCCTAGCCTTTATGTATTTTAAAGAACAACAGGTGGATTTTGCTGTTCTGGAAACAGGTCTGGGCGGCAGACTGGATGCGACCAATGCAGTCGATCCCCTCGCAAATGCCATAACTCCCATAAGTTACGAACACACCGATAAATTAGGCAGCACTCTTGAAGAGATAGCGACGGAGAAGGCAGGGATCATAAAAAAAGTTCAAAATCCCTGCCTTGCCGACAGGCAGGCAAAATCCCTGCCTTGCCGACAGGCAGGCAAATTTCAAAATCCCATAGTGATAAGTGCACCGCAGGAAAAAGAAGCCATTGAGGTTATTAGAAAGAGATGTGAAGAGATAGGTGCAAGGTTGTATGAAGTGGGTAGGGATATTTTTTATGAAGAGGCAAGCCAGGGGTTTAATGTCATTGGTCTGTTTGAGGAATATCCGAACCTCGAAACGAGGCTCCTGGGGCGCCACCAGATAATCAATGCGGCTGTAGCTATAGGCGTCCTTGAATCGTTAAGATACTGTGATGTTTACGTTGGCATGGATGCAATAAGAGAGGGGCTTTATAATACTTTTTGGCCGGGCCGATGTGAGGTCATGACCACAGACCCTTTTATCGTGCTGGATGGCGCACAGAATGTGGCTTCTGCCAGCGCCTTAAAGCAAGCTATTCAGGAAATCTTTAAGTATGACAGATTAATTCTGGTTTTGGGGATTTCACAGGACAAAGACGCAAAAGGGATTTGCCATCAGTTCTATGATTTGGCTGATGAGATAATTCTCACGAAGGCCGATAATCCGCGCTCATGCACTCCTGATGCCTTAGCCGGATATTTTGAAGGTAAATCAGTTCATCTTTCCAAAAATGTCAATGAGGCAAAGAAAATATCCAGGGAGATAGCCACTAGAGGCGATTTGATTTTAGTCACAGGTTCTTTGTTTGTGGTGGGAGAGTTCAGGAATGGTTTGGAGCAGAAGATTTGATACGATTGCGGCAATAGCCACATCATTCGGAGAATCAGGGATTGGAATCGTACGCCTCAGCGGAGCTGAGGCATTAAAGGTCTCGGAAAAAGTTTTTGTTGCCAAGGATGGCAGAAGGTGCTCTGATTTTAGGACTTACACCATACATTATGGTTATATCGTTGAAAAAAAGGAAATTATCGATGAAGTTATTTTGACGGTGATGCGCTCACCTAGGTCTTACACCAAAGAAGACGTGGTAGAGATAAACTGTCACGGAGGCATGGTGGCGTTGCGCCGGGTCTTAGAGCTGGTTTTAGAGAAGGGATGCCGGTTGGCTGAGCCGGGTGAGTTTACCAAACGCGCCTTTTTGAATGGAAGAATCGATTTGGCCCAGGCAGAGTCTGTGCTGGATATCATCCGCGCCAAAACCGATGCCGCTTTAAAGGCGGGGATGGAACACCTCAAGGGAGCGTTATCAAGTGAAATAAACAGAATAAGAGAGATCCTTTTAGAGTTATTGTCAAGGTTGGATGCGGATATTGATTTTCCCGAAGAAGAAATTGAAACGGTTAGTCTAAAGGATACCATTGAAAGGCTTCAAAAAGTCCATGTGCAAATAAATAAGTTATTGCAGAGCTCCCGACGGGGAAGAGTTCTTCGCGAAGGACTCCAGGCAGTTATCTGCGGCAAGCCCAATGTGGGAAAATCATCGCTACTAAATGCGCTGCTGAAGCAGGAGCGCTCCATCGTAACGCCGCTTCCCGGCACTACGCGCGATACCATCGAGGAGATTATCGATATCCGCGGTATTCCGGTGTGCATTGTTGATACCGCTGGGATTATTGAGCCGCGTGATCTGGTAGAGAAGAAGGCCGTGCTTCGCTCAAGAAAATATATTCAGAACGCTGCTCTTATTCTTTTAATTTTCGACGGCAGCAGGCCCTTAAGTCAGGATGATATCATGTTCATGGATAAGCTGCCGCAAAGACCCGTGATCGCCATTATTAATAAAATGGACTTGAAGCAGAAGATCGAAAGAGCCAGGATTGAAAAAAGATTCAGTCAGTGTATCGATATGTCGGCAAAAAAGTTAAAAAACATAGGTCTATTAGAGGAAGAGATCGCTCATCTGGTGTATCAGGGTGGAATAAATAGCTTTGAACCCATCATGGTAAGCCGCATCAGGCATATCGAGGCCTTGAGGTGCGCTAAGAATTTTGTTGCGCAGGCCATCGATTCATCGGATAATAAACTATCTTTGGAGTTTATCGCTCAGGATATTAAAGAGGCACTGGCAGCCCTGGATGCAATCTTAGGTAAAAGCTTTTCAGAGGATTTATTGGATAAGATCTTCAGTGAATTTTGCATAGGCAAATAAGGAGAACCGGGAATGGATAAGAAAAAAATAGAGAAGGCCATCAGGGATATTTTAGAGGCTATAGGAGAAAACCCGAATAAGAATGATTTGTTGGATACGCCCAAGCGCGTCGCTGAAATGTATGAAGAGATATTCTCGGGAGTTCATCAGAGGCCGGAGTCAGAACTTGAGGTTATCCTTGACCAGAAACATAACGAGATTATCCTTTTAAAAGGAATCCCGTTGTATTCTGTGTGCGAACATCATCTCTTGCCGTTTATCGGGAAAGCGCATATTGCCTACATTCCTAAAAACGGCCGTGTCACTGGATTAAGTAAGCTGGCCCGCGTGGTTGATATTCTTTCCCGTAGGCCCCAGGTCCAGGAGCGGCTTACCACCCAGATCGCTGAAATCATCATGTCGAAACTGAAACCTATGGGCGTGATGGTAGTTTTGGAGGCAGAGCATCTGTGCATGTCTATGAGGGGAGTTAGAAAACCCGGCACCCTTACTGTCACTAGCGCCGTCAGGGGCGTATTCAAAGAGAACTCCAAGACACGCTCTGAGGCCCTAGCTTTAATAAATAAATAATATGGACATACTTGGAATTTCCTGTTTCTATCACGATAGTGCAGCCTGTCTTTTGCGCGACGGCGAGATCGTGGCAGCTGTCCAGGAAGAGCGCTTCACGCGTAAAAAACACGATTTTGGTTTTCCTATCCATGCCATCCTTTGGTGTCTTCAAAAGAGTAATCTCACCGCCAAAGATTTAGATTTCGTTGTATTTTACGAAAAACCCTTTATTAAGTTCGAAAGGATTCTTGAGACCTCCTTGGCCTATGCGCCTTCAGGGATAAGGCCCTTTCTGCAGGCCGTTCCTTTGTGGCTTAAGCAAAAACTCTGGAGCCTGGAGCTCATCAAAAAGGAATTGGGGTATTCAGGCAAAATTCTTTTTACCGAACACCATGAGTCTCATGCAGCCAGCGCCTTTTACCCGTCCCCTTTTAAAGAGGCGGCTTTCCTGACCATGGATGGAGTTGGGGAATGGGAAACAGCCAGCTTTGGCGTGGGAAAGGACAATCAGATAGAAACCTTGCAGCATCTGATTTTTCCGCATTCTTTAGGACTTCTTTATTCTGCCTTCACCTATTATACCGGTTTTAAAGTCAATTCAGGGGAATACAAACTCATGGGGCTAGCCCCTTATGGAGAGCCTAAATACGTTGACTTAATTTTGAATCATTTGATTGACCTTAAAGAGGACGGTTCTTTTAAGTTGAATATGAAATATTTTGGTTTTGGTAATGGCTTAAGGATGACCAATGCCAGATTTGAAAAACTCTTTGACGGTCCACCCAGAAAGCCCGAGACAAAAATAACCCAGAAGCATATGGATATCGCTTCCTCCATCCAGAAGGTCACGGAGGAGGTGATGCTGCGCATGGCCAACTATGTGCATAAGGTTACTGGAAAAGACAAATTGTGTCTTGCCGGTGGAGTGGCCTTAAATTGCGTAGGAAACGGTCGCCTCTTGAGAGAAGGGCCTTTTAAGGAGATATGGGTTCAGCCGGCTAGCGGGGATGCAGGCGCATCCCTCGGCGCAACCCTACTTATATGGCACAGATACTTAGGAAAGGCGCGAAACGCGGATAACATTCATGATAAACAAAAAGGTTCATATCTGGGACCCGCTTTTAGCGACGAGGAAATTGAATCTTTTCTTAAAGAAGAAGGAGCGCCTTACAGGAGAGTGTCTTCTTCAGAGATACCGCAGGTCATTTCACAGTTATTGAAGGAAGAAAAAGTCATCGGTTGGTTTCAGGGATGTCTTGAGTTTGGCCCCAGGGCCCTGGGAGCAAGGAGTATTATCGGTGATCCCCGTTCCCCCGAGATGCAATCCCGCATGAATTTAAAGATTAAGTTCCGCGAGTCCTTTCGGCCATTTGCGCCTGCTGTTTTAAAAGAATACACTTGCGAATGGTTCGATTTGAACGTGGAGAGCCCTTATATGCTTTTAGTCGCACCTGTGAAGGCAGATAAAAGGTTAACTTTAAACCCGCAGGCAAGCCAATCCAAGGGGTTTGATAAATTGAAAGAGAAACGCTCGGTTATTCCAGCTGTAACGCATGTGGATTATTCAGCGCGGATTCAAAGTGTCAAGAGGTCAGATCATGCGCTTTTTTACGATATGATAAATGCCTTTTATCAGGACACCGGTTGTCCTGTGGTCATCAATACGTCCTTTAACGTGAGGGGAGAGCCTCTGGTGTGTACACCCCAGGATGCCTACACCTGTTTTATGAGAACGGATATGGATTATCTCCTGATGGGATGTTTCCTATTGGATAAGAAAGAACAAAAGCCCATGACGAAAGACATAGATTGGCAACGAACCTTTGAGTTGGATTAAGATGAGAAAATTCTGTATCCAGATGTTTATTGGTCTGGCGGTAATTGGCACTATCCTGTTGCTAAGACACAGGGGTCTTTATCTCTTGTTCTATTCTCTGGGGGCCCTTTTTTTATTGGGCACTCTGGTGTCTCCTTTGGCTAAGTTCTTGTATTTTATCTGGATGAAGCTGGCCTTTTCTATAGAATGGGTGGTCACCCGGTTAATCATGTGTCTTATCTTTTATTTGATGTTTACCCCCCTGGGCCTAGTGATGAGGTGGTTTGGGAAAGATTTTCTGGATAGAAGGATAGAAAAGGAGAAAAAATCCTATTGGCAAGAAAAGCCCAAGGTCTCCTTTAATCCCACTAACTACGAAAGACAATTCTAGGAGGTTTTAGATGAGTAAACTGTCCATCCTGAAAGAATTCTGGGATTTCTTAAAGGTGCGTAAAAAATGGTGGCTGGCCCCGATTATCGTCGTGCTTTTATTATTAGGGCTGCTGATCATCCTGACGCAGTCCTCGGCTGTGGCGCCCTTTATCTATACGCTTTTTTAAACTTAAGCAAAGTTTTTCAAAAAGAAACTGTTTATGCTATAATCCAAGATATGAAAAGACCGGTTTTCTCAAAGGTCATCGATTTCCTAAAGACGGATATTTGGCGGGTGCGTTTAAAAAGCCATTCGCGGCCCAAATCATTCCTTTTGAAGCACCTCATCGTTTTTCTAGCCTCCCTGAAGGGATTTGATGAAAACAAATGTCAATTAAGGGCTTCAGCGCTGACCTACTACTCTCTGCTTTCGATTGTCCCTGTTATTGCCATGGCATTCGGGGTGGCCAAAGGTTTTGGTTTTGAAAAGCTTCTGCAAAAGCAGCTTTTGGATAAGTTTCCCGCCCAACAGGAAATCTTCACACAACTATTTTCATTCGCCAATACTCTCCTTGAAAACACCAAGGGTGGAGTGGTGGCCGGCATAGGGGTAGCCCTTCTTTTCTGGACGGTCATAAAAGTCCTGGGAAATATTGAGCGCTCGTTTAATGACATCTGGGGGATCAAGAAGCAGAGATCCCTGGCCCGCAAATTCAGCGATTATCTTTCTATTATGTTTATCTGCCCGATACTGGTTGTGGTCTCCAGCGGTTTTACGGTATTTGTGGCCACTCAGATCCAGTTCATCACCCAGAAAATTTCTCTGTTAGGCGTTTTGGCCCCCTTGATCTCTCTGATTATAAAAATTCTGCCCTATGGCGTGCTCTGGGTCCTTTTTGCCTTTATCTACATCTTTATGCCCAATACCAAAGTCAATCTTAAATCAGGGATTTTTGCAGGGATTGTCGCCGGGACTATCTATCAGCTGGCGCAGTGGGTCTATATTGAATTTCAGGTGGGTGTAGCTAAATACAATGCGATTTACGGAAGTTTTGCAGCCCTGCCTTTATTTCTGGTATGGCTTCAACTCAGTTGGCTTATCGTGCTCTTTGGGGCAGAGATTTCTTTTGCCCATCAAAATGTGGATATGTACGAGTTTGAGCCTGATTGCCTGCGCGTGAGTTATTCTTTTAAAAGGCTTCTAACTTTACGCGTTGTCCATCTATTGATCAAGAACTTCGCCAGAGGCGAAAGACCCCTGACCATGTCTGAAATTTCTCACGCCTTAGAGATCCCCACGCGTCTGCTGCGCCAGATACTTTATGAATTGGTAGAGAGTGGTATTCTTAGTGAGGCCTCCACAAAAGAGTATAAGGAACTTGGGTTTCAGCCGGCCATAGATATCGACCTGCTCACCATAAGGTTTGTGGTGGATGCCTTGGAGGGCCGGGGCGTAGATACCATACCCGTAGCCCAAAGTAAAGAATTAACGGTATTATCGGAAAGCTTAAAGACATTCGGACATACGATCGAAAGATCTCCTGCCAATAAACTTTTAAAGGAGATATAAAAAGGAGGGTCTTCATGCAGGACATACTGGATAAAGTTTACGCGTATTTAGCTTCCTACGGATTAAATGTAGTCGCCGCTATCCTTATCTTTGTCATTGGAAAATGGTTAGCCAGGGTGATTTCGTCCTTGATAGAAAAATTCATGGTCAGGGCAAAAGTGGAGAAGACGCTGGCCTCTTTTGTGAAATACATAACCTATATTGGCCTTCTGATCTTTGTAATCATAGCTACTCTCAACAAATTGGGAGTTGAGACGACGTCCCTGATTGCGATTATCGGCGCGGCAGGCCTGGCTGTAGGCTTGGCCCTGCAGGGCTCTTTGGCTAATTTCGCCGCAGGTATTATGCTGATTATTTTCAAGCCATTTAAAGTGGGAGATTTTATCGAGGCAGGAGGGACGCTGGGAACGGTTGAAGAGGTCCAGATATTCAATACTGTCCTTAATCATCCGGATAACCGGCGTGTCATCGTGCCCAATTCAAAGATCACCGGAGATAATATCAGCAATTTCAGCGCTATTAATAAAAGAAGGATTGATCTTGTCTTTGGCATTTCTTATAGCGATGATATTAAAAAGGCAAAAGAGGCTTTAGAAAAAGTTGTGTCCAGCGACCCGCGCGTGTTAAAAGACCCCAAGCCCGTTATCGCCGTTTCTGAATTAGGGGATAGCAGCGTGAATCTAGTGTGCCGGCCGTGGGTTGAACCTGCGGATTACTGGGCTGTTACTTTTGACACGCTTGAGAAAGGCAAGGCGGAGTTGGAGAAGAGCGGCATTACCATCCCCTTTCCGCAGAGGGATGTTCACATATATCAGGAGAAAAAGTAACAAATTCATTCACCTTAAAGCCACGGAGGTGAGAGATGCCGCAGTTAGTAGAAACAAAAACAGAGCAGGCGAATGCTGACGCAAACATTGATAAATACATCCCTCTATTTAACGAATGGCTCATGGATTTGACTCCAGAGGAAAAGGAGATTTGGGTTTGGAATGCCTTGGTTGAGATGTTAAAGATTAAGCAGAAGAGAAAATCTTAAAGACGGCATAAAACAATTTCTGCGAAACAAAGAAAAAGAGGTAAGCCCAAATATTGAATCACCTTCAGAGATGCTCATTTTGATATTCTCAGAGCCTGCCAAATCCGTAATAGGAACGTTCAAAAATCTCCTGCCTCCAAGAATTTTTTCAGGTCGGCTTTTATTATTTCCATTAATAATTGCAAAACCTTAAGGTTGATTTAGAATATTTAAATATATGTATAGAAAAATAACAATCACAATACTGACGGCGTTAGCTCTTTGTACGATAATAA
>Ga0111184_1012_pt1 | contig 57310 bp, 58 predicted proteins | sample DeeMarSWOR324_28_FD_80241 | JGI IMG/M metagenome (GOLD analysis project Ga0111184, IMG submission 80241) | Omnitrophica WOR_2 bacterium SM23_72 | reverse complement strand
TTGGGGTTCTGGTACAGCACTTCTTCGATTTCGCGCGGATAGACATTAAGGCCGCGCACATTGACCATTTCTTTTTTTCTGCCCACGATGTAAACATAGCCCTGTTCGTCAAACTTGGCCATATCGCCAGTATAAAGCCATCCGTCTTTAAGCACTTCAAGTGATACCTCCTCCTTTTTAAAATAACCACTCATTACATTGGGGCCTCGCACGAGTAATTCTCCGATTTCTCCAGGCTCAAGTGAATGAGCCTTGTCATCCACAATCATCAGCTCTATGTGTCTGGCTAATGATACGCCAATGGAGCCTGGTTTGCGCACACCCTTTAAGGGATTCAGGGTAACCACAGGAGATGCTTCGGTCAAGCCATAACCTTCCAATAAAGGGATACGGAACCTTTTTTCAAATCCACGAAATGTGTCCACGGGAAGTGCAGCAGCCCCAGAAATACAGACCTTAATGGGATTAAAAAATTTAATCAGGGGCGAATCAAGTATTTTGGGTAGTTTAACATCTTTAAGGATCGTATAAATAGAAGGGATAGCTGCAAACACCGTAACCCTGTTTTTCCGAATAGAGCGCACAATGCGTTTAAACGGCCTGACTGATTTCATGATCACAATTTTTGCACCCACCAGCAAGGGTAGATTCATGCAGACAGTGGCGGCAAAGGAATGGAATAACGGCAAGATACAGATAAAAACGTCCCTCTGGGATACCTTTATAGCAGCCGAAGAATCCATGGCATTGGAAACAAGGTTTTTGTGGGAAAGCATGGCTCCTTTGGGATAGCCGGTTGTGCCTGAAGTGTATAAAATCACCGCCAGTTCCTCAGGATCGCAAGCAATTCCTTCTAACGCAGTCGTATCGGGTTTCCTTATCCAATTAAAACTATAGACATCATCCCTGGCCTTTTGAGTGCTGATAATCGTCTTGAGACTGTCCACGCGAAGCCTCAGCTCTTCAGCCATATCCAGGAAAATACGCGAAGTAATCAATGCAGTGGCTTCACTGTCCTGAAGGATAAACTTGGCCTCCTCCATTTTGAACATGTAGTTGATGGGCACAATCACAGCCCCTGCCTTGATAATCGCATAGTAGCTGATGACGAATTCCGGGCAATTATCCAGAAAGATGGCTATCCTTTCCTGCTTCTTTATCCCTAAATCTAGTAGACCTGCGGCAAGATGGTCGGTTGTTTCATCAAGGGATTTGTAGGTTATTTTTTTCTGGCCGAAGACAAGGGCTACGCGGGAAGGGAATTTTCTGGCGCTGATACGTAATATCTCACTTAAGTTTTCAGGTATCATGTGTCTTTCTTAGCGAGGGTTTTATGTGCACGCCGGCAAACCTTTCCAGGCCATAGGATTCCTGGATCCAGCCGTTGTGCAACCCCCATTTTTCCATGAGCTGTTTGGCTTCTTCATATTCATCCTCTGTCAGCCTGCGCGCAATCTCTTTAAAACTTGAGGCCTTATAATAGGGCATATATTGGCTCATCAGGCTGATGTAAGTTTCCTTTGACAACTCCTCGGCAATAAATCGCATTACCTTCTCTGTGCCGGAAATTTGATGCGGAAGCACCAGGTGCCTTATAATGACGCCCCTTTTTATGATACCATGGCTGTCAAGCTCTGCCACGCCCACCTGCCGGTGCATCTCTTTTAAAGACGCCTGATTGTATCTGGGGTAATCCGGCGCCTGAGAATAAATTTGCGCCATCTGGGAATCTCCATAGCGCATATCAGGTAAGTATATATCTACGATGCCATCCAGAAGCTTTAAGATTTCAGGCAGTTCATAACCGCCTGTATTATAAACCAGAGGGACATTCAAGCCTTTTTCAATCGCAATCACCAGGGATTTTAGAATCTGGGGCATGACATGGGTGGGCGTGACAAAATTAATATTGTGGCAACCCATGCCTTGCAATTCCAGCATAAACTCAGCTATTTCTTGCACTTGGATTTCCCTGCCCTGGCCAAGTTGGCTGAATTCATAATTCTGGCAATACACGCAAGCCATATTGCAGTTGGTAAAGAATATGGTACCTGAGCCCTTGCTTCCTGATATAGGCGGTTCTTCACCGTGATGGGACATAAATGAGCACACCTTGGCTTTAAGGCCAGTCTTGCAAAAGCCTAATTCGTCCTTTAGACGGTTGACCTTGCATCTGCGGGGGCATATTTCGCAAGATGTAAGCAAGCCCCAAGCCTTATCAGCAACTTTCTTAAGGGAACCGTTGTTATAAGAGTCTAAATAGGATGGATACATTTTTGTAAAATCCCAATTTCCAAATTCCAAATCCCAAATAAATCCCAAATCTCAAATCCCAATGACCGAAACTTGTAAGTTTGGAATTTCGGTAATTGGAATTTGGAGCTTATTTGGAATTTGGTGCTTGGTGCTTGGAATTTCATTGTGTTGTCTCTATCTCCTTCTTGACCTGCCTGATTCTCTCCTGCATCTGGGGGTGAGAGCTCAAAAAGACAGGTACCCGGCCCTTACCTCCTTCTTCTGATACTTTCATTAATTTTTCAAAGAAAGTGACTATTCCGTTAGGATCGAAACCAGCCAATCTTGAATACCTTACGGCTAACTTATCAGCCAGAAATTCATCTTTCCTTCCGTAGCCTAAGGTCGTAAGGTTGAAGACGATATCCAGGGCCTGCCCCATATCCTGTTGGCCGCTTAGGCCTAAAGCGATTCCCATGACAATCTGGTACCCTAAGGCTGTCTGCAACCGCTTGACGCTGTGGCGGGCAGCCACATGGCCGATTTCATGGGCCAAGACACCTGCCAATTCATCATCAGTCGCAATATCCATGAGCGCAGAATGAACATAGATAAAACCGCCTGGAATGGCAAAGGCATTGAGTTCTTTATCCTGGACAACCTTGAAGGTATAAACCAAATCCTGGCGGTCAGAAACAGCTGCGATTCTATCTCCGATCCGATTTAAGCGCATCTGCATCAGGGGACTATTCAGCATAGTAAGCTTTTTTTGCAGTGCCACATCCATTTCCTGACCCATTGCTACCTCTTGCTTTGTACCAATTAGGTAATATTCTTTTCTTTGTGTGGCAGGGTTATAAATGGTAACGCAGCCACTTAAAAATAAAACCAGAAAAAAAAGCAGGAAAGTGTTAAATATCTTTAATCTGTAACCCATAAATCTCTCTTATTTTGTTGAAGATGCTCAGATACTCCTGTGTCCTGTAATCTGGATACGTCCAATCCCTTGGTCTGAAGGTCTTATGAGCATAATAAAGCGTGACCTCTGCAAATATCCCGTCTTTTAAGTAAATACGGTGACTAAAATCCTTAGTTGTGGCCAGCACGAGTTTGGACAGCTCCAGATACCCTGGGTCGATATTAATCAAACGGTTTTTTTCTGATAAAAATTTAGCCTCGATTCTATTGGTGAATATCTTGATGCTGGCAAGCTCAGAGGCTAGAATCAGTTTTTTGAAACTGACGAACACCCTCAATAGATTCCTTCCCATCTCTTTCCCGTAATAATCGGTATAGGTGAAATAAAGGGGCTTGCTCTGAAAATCAATCTTGCCAAAACGTTTTTCTAAAGCAGACAGGGCAGCCTTAAGGATGGGGGTTTTTTTAAAGATGAAACCAACGATAAGTTTGACGGGTGGGTGCTTTGTGATCTTTCCCATTATTTTGGGTAACCTAATGGCATCACCAACAAAGGAAAAAGATCCTCCTCCAGGTCAAGCACGCTCCTTACGCTTTCATCGTTAAAGGCGCCCACCGCAACGGTCCCTAAACCTAACTGGGCTGCTGCCAGATACGTGTTCTGATAAGCAGAACCGACTTCCATAAAAACATACCGTTCTCCTCTGGCTCCATAACGAGCGGTGGTGCGTTCAAATTGAGCGCAGATAATCAGAGAAACAGGGGCATCGCGCAAAAAACCCTGGCCTAAACAGGCAGCAGCCAACTCTTGCCTCTTGTCTCCTTCCCTCGCCAGCTCTAGTGCGTGCTCATCGATGAGATAATGGTAAAGCCCTTCTTTAATCCTGGCAACGCCTCCTCTTCCTATGAGCACATACAACTCCAAAGGATTTGTAGCGCCGGCAGAAGGAATGGTGCGGGAGGCGCTGGTTACGGCATCATACTTTTTACCGCAGGTTGCCCACAGGACTGCTCCCAAAGTATCCAATTCTAAATTTTTATTTTGGAAATCTCGGCAGGATGAGCGCATCTTGAGCAATGCGTGCAAAGGGGATTTTGGGTCAGCTGGTTTTAATTTGATCTTCACAGGAGCCTCTCCTTGCGCAAACGTCTGCGCCAAAAACAGACCAATAAAAATAAAAACCGTGTAAAAAAATTTAAGGATGGATTTGGGGTTCAAAGATTATATTCTTTGGAGTTGGGAGGCGTTTTCGGATAAGAATTGATTGATATACTCGGATATTTTCTGGCGTTCGCTCTCTCTGATTTCGTTGAAGAATATGGCGATGTTAAAACCACCCTTGCTTACGTCTTCCGTCCTTACCACCACGCCCCTACACTCCACGCTATAATTCTTATGGCCGCAAGATGCCGCCACCGGAAGATTCAATTTCACCATGACTTTGGTAAACGGAGGCATATATTTATGAATATGACAGTAGGCACCGACGCAGCTTACGTTCTGGGTGGTGGTGGCAAAATCATATCCGTTTGCCACGACGCTCAAAGGTAGACACTGTTCTATACGCGGATATTGTCTCTTTTCGCCTTTTGGATTCCTGGTCATTTCTTCTCTTCCTTGGATTTGATGAGAAAGGCGCGCCAACACTTTTTGTTACAGTAAAATTTGCCGTTGCGGTAATATCTCTTCAATTTCCTGATTGGCTTATTGCAGGTCGGGCAGTTCGTCTGAATTTCCTGTTGAGGTTTCTCGGGAGCCTTCGTTGCCTGGGTTTGTTCGCCTGCCACTTTCTTTTAGTTACCTTTCTTTATATCTTGGTAAGATGCATATCAATGAAATCCGCCAGATATTTCTTTTCAATGGGATTTAATTCTGTGAACTGCACGCCCAAACGGTTTCTGTCCGAATGAGGCAGGGGCAAGTTCCACACAATTCTTCCAAAGGGTCTCAAGACCCTGGAAAGCAAGTTGATCTCGAGCATCACGGGTGTCGTGGGCGCAATGAATTTATCAAATGTAAAACTTACGCCCGTAGCGCTGAGGTTATCGCTGATGGCGCTTGCGAAACGCGGCTCACCTCTTACTTGACAGCGTAATGCGGTCCGCAGGTTGATGCGGGGAGATTGCCTTTTTTCCTTAGACCCTAAAACCATGCTTTTCCTTCTCTTCTAAGGAAGCCGCGGCTTTTTCTTCCTAAATTAATATAACACAATTCCCTGGTCGTGTCAACAGGACATCTCCCCTTTTATGCGAAATCCTCCAAGAAATTTAGCGGGTCCTGTCTTGGTTTGTTGAAGAGATTTTATGCGTTTTGCTTCCGGAACAATTAGAAAATTTTTGGCACAGCAGGTAACTTTAGCGTGTACGAGGAATTACGTCGAGATGAAGCCGAGTAACCTGAGTTTGCCAACGTAAGTTGTGAGCGAAATCGAGACGTAAGCCGAAGCGCACGGCAAAAATTTTCGTGACGGAAGCGAAACCATAAAATCGAAAGAAGGTGAAAAACGACCTTGGCGTGAAAAGCTACGAGGACATTTCTCTTGTTAAATATAAGATTTTTGTTATAATACGCTTGGAGTAGATATGTATTGCAAATTCTACGGACTAAAGGAACGGCCTTTCAACGTTACCTCAGACCCTGCTTTCTTTTTCTTAAGCCGTAAGCACAAGGAAGCCCTGTCGCATCTTCTGTATGGCGTTTCCCAGAGAAAAGGAATCCTTGTCATAACAGGTGAAATCGGCACAGGAAAAACAACCCTTTGCCGTTTCTTCCTCAATCAGGTCGCCTCTAATGTAAGGACCGCTTTCATCCTGAATCCGCAATTTTCAGAGGTTCAGTTACTGGAAGCCATTCTCAGGGATTTTGGGATCACGCCAAAAAACAAATCAAAGTTAGGAATTATCACGGACCTCAACAGATTTCTCATGAGCGAATCGCACCTGGGCAACAATGTCGTGCTAATCGTGGATGAATCTCAGAACCTGAAACCCGGCCAGTTGGAACAGATCCGGCTACTCTCAAATTTGGAAACGGAAAAAGACAAGCTACTGCAGGTCGTTCTGGTCGGTCAACCGGAATTAAACCAGAAACTCAACCTTTATGACCTCAGGCAGTTACGCCAGAGGATCATGGTACGGTTTCATATCACGCCTTTGGAAAGGGATGAGATCAAAAGCTATATCGAGCACCGCTTAAAGATTGCAGGCTTAGAAAAAGGATTGGAATTTACGGATGAGGCCATTATCGAAATCTCTCATTTTACTTCAGGAGTCCCGCGCGTAATTAATATGCTTTGCGATCGGATGTTGTTGGCTGGATTTGTGGCAGGCATTCACAGGTTCGACGTGCCTATCGTCAGAAAGTGTGTGGAAGAATTAAGCAATTATTGCGTAGGAGATAGACTTTGAGTATCATCCATGATGCCTTAAAGAAAACCGAAGGTGCTCTTTCCTCTTCTCAGGACAATCCACCTGAAATCCCTTCTCCTGAAGTCGCATCTTACCTTAAGAAAAGACGAAGAATCAGGAGAACCGAATGGGTCATTTTCTTTTTTTTAGCCGTAATCCTCGGTCTTTATATCGGCAACATCCCCTTTGACCTGGTGGGTAAAGCAAATAATCTAATTCAAAATTTCGGATTCACCTCGTCTGCGGGAAAAAAACAGGCAAGTCCTAAAGTACCGCAAAAAACAACTCCCCTTCTATCGGGCGCAAAAAAACAATCCGACGAAATGGTGCTTAACGGCATATTCTTTTCTAAAGATGAAAGTTATGCTGTGATTAATAACCGGATTGTAAAAGTAGGTGAGATGGTCAACAACGCGATTGTCCGCGAGATCAACGAGGATGAGGTGACGCTAGAAGACAGGGGCACGATATTCAAACTCTCCACTAAATAAAGACCTAACTTCTTTTCTGAATAGCCTTCCTGATTATTTCTAAAGGGACATTTTCTACAATTTTGGTTTTTCCGATGCCGCAGGTGAGGACAAATCTGTTTTTACTTCCTATAAATTTCTTATCGTGATAATGAGCTGAAATAATCTTCGCTAAAGCTACTCCTTTTATTCTAGAAGGTAATCCCACGGACCGAATCAAGTGCTCGATTCTTGCCACGCTCCTGTCATCCGTTAATCTTAACTTTCGGCTTATATCCGAAGCAACGAGCATGCCTAAAGCCACTGCCTCACCGTGATTGTATGACTTAAATCGGCAGGCTGCCTCAATGGCATGACCGATGGTGTGGCCGAAATTAAGGATAGTACGCCTCTCCTTCTTCTCTAATTCATCGAGACTGACGATGTCAGCCTTGATGCGGCTGCAACGGCTTACGATATGGGTGAGGACCTGAGGTTTCAAGGCTAGACAACCTTTAAAATTTTTCTCTAAGTATGCAAACAATGCCTCATCTTTAATGATGCCGTATTTGATGGCTTCAGCCAGGCCTGAGATGATTTGCCTGGGACTTAAAGTGTTCAGGAACTTTACATCGCTGAAAACCAGACGCGGCTGGTAATACGCACCCACCAGATTCTTACCTTCTGCCAGATCCACTGCAGTCTTGCCGCCGATGCTGGAATCGATCTGTGCCAAGAAACTGGTGGGAACCTGGATATAAGCTATCCCGCGTTTGTAAACAGAAGCGACAAAGCCGGCCAGATCGCCGACTACCCCTCCCCCCAGGGCTACGATGAAAAACTGTTTCTTCTTATCATGGCTGGCAATATCTTTGAGGATACCCGTGGCCATGCTCATCGACTTGCTGGCTTCGGTATCCGCCACCATTCTAAAGCAGTACTTAAAACCTGATTTTTTAAGGACTTTTCCAAAAGAAGGGCCGTATTTTTTCCTTATAGAGGCGTTGGTGATGATGTAGGCATCAGTGCCCACAGCCAACTGTCTTAGAGAATCACCCAGCAGGGAAAGGATATTGTAACCGATGAGGATATTGTAAGAACGATTCTTGAGTTTGACTTTTACGACGTTAATCAATGGCCTCCAGAATCTTGACTTCAACGGTAGGATATTTTTGATCAGGTGTGCCCAAAAAACTGCCTGTTACTTTGGCCTTGCGATGGTTGAGCGCTTTAAGAGCTGCTTTATCACCCTTTAATAAAAAGATTTTTTTGTCTTGGGTGACAAGTTTATGCGAGACTTCACTCCTGAAGATGAAACCGTGCGGTTGGATGATGCCTTCGATGACAACCGGTTCTTCCAAAACAGGCTCAACTTTCGGCTTTTCTGCCACCTTAACCGGTTCTTCTGCAGGAGCTTTACTAACGAATTTCTTATGGATCCAACCATAACTATTGGGAATGGGCAAAATCTTGTACCAATCTTGGGCTTCTGATACGATGGTAACCATCTCATTTTGCTCTGCCTTGCCAAGAATGTGTGAGGATAAGTTTGGCTCCATCCTGATATTGACTCTCTCTTTCAGTATTTTACCGCTGGCGCAACCTCCATCAGAATCTACGCACTCTACCAATTCTTTGCTTACATAAGCAGGCGCCTGCTTGGGAAGCCTGACCTTGTACCACTCATAGTTCTCTCCCACCACTTCCAGACGCAACCCTTTTTCAGCCACACAGATAATCGAGGCTCCCACAGTAGAGTCAGACCGGATATTGACATCCTCCTCATTGACTACTCCTGTGAAAGGAGGCATTTCCTCTGCTAAAACGCAAGCAGGAATCAACAGGATTCCTGTTATGCATAGCCATACGCTCAGAAATATAAAGCAGGGTTTTATTATACGCATGGATTATTTCTTATCGGCGGCCTTAGCGGAAGGGCCTTTGGCAGCAGCGGTCTGTTCTTCTTTGGTTTCGGCTGGGGCAACAGCTGCCTCTTCGGCAACAGCAGTTTCAACTTTCTCTACCTTTTCCTTCTTGATCTTGATCCTGAGAGTCTTAATCTTAGGAAGCCCATAAACAGAATCCCCCTCTTTCCAGTTTCCCTTTTCCTGCATCAGGCGGATCCTTTCAGTGCGTTTCAAGACAGACCTCTGTTTTTTATCTTTATCTGATATAGCTAATGACGGATGGATGGACATAAATTTATAACCTCCTTACATAACAATCAACGTAACGCTTGCGTAATTCTGACAACTTGGCGGTTGCAGATTCTTTACTAGGAAAATTTCCTACATATAAAACCGTAAAAACCCCTTTTTTTAAAATAATAGGGGAAAATCCCTTCTTCTTCAACTCCTCTGCTTCTTTATCAGCGAGGTTTCGTTGTTGATAACTGGCCAACTGGATGACATATCCCTGCTGCTCCAGAAACTGGGGAGCACTTTTTTCTTTGGCCTCTACGGAACTTTCAGGCAAAGCAACGGTTTCGCCCGTCACCTTTGGTTTGGGTTTCTCGGCAGGAGCCACTGGCGGCAAAGAAGGTTTTTCAGCCATATCCAGGCGCGGATTGAATTTGTCCGAGGCAACTCTTTTACCCTTCTCCACTCCCAAACCAAAAGAGATGATACTGACTGTAATCATCCCGATGATAACCAGGATCGCCTTTTCGTAATTCCTGACAAAATTAAAAAATAACTTATCGCGCCTATCACCCTTTTGGGTAAAAGTTGAGCTTTGCCCAGAAAACATCTCCAATTGATATGGGGAATCTCTCTCCATATTATTATTTATTATACCTTGACCGAGGATAAGATTTCAAGTAATTTTTTGTATTGATGTTTCGAGCTATCTTTAAAAAGGCTTCCACCACCCGAGGGTCAAATTGAGTTCCCGACTTCTTCTTAATCTCCCTGATCGCTGACCTGATATCCATTCTTTCCCGATAGGGCCTGCCGTACACCATAGCCTCAAAGGCATCGGCTACAGCCATAATACGCGCCCCTTGGGGAATCTGCCCCTTTTTAAGCCTCGAAGGATAACCGGTTCCGTCGTATTTTTCATGATGGTGCATGATGATAGGAATCACAGGCCGAAGAATCTGCAGGGGCCTTAAGATCTGGACACCCTTCACAGGGTGTTTTTTGATGATATTGAACTCCCTGGTCGTCAGTTTTGACGTTTTCTTGAGTATCTCTAAGGGGATATCCACCTTCCCGGTATCATGAAGGAGGCTGGCAAATTTAAGGCTTTCAATCCTCTTCTCATCCAGACCCATCTGCTGGCCTATGGCCATGACCAGTTTACTGAAATAAGGTGAGTGGGTATATTCCTGAGGCACGCGTGTATCCAGCAATGTAACCAGGGATTTGATGCTGCCTAATACAACCCTCTGATGCTCTTCGTAAAGCTGCAGGTTCTTGATTCCGATGACAGCCTGCTCCAGAAGCGTCATAAGCATCTCTAGGTCAAAATTGTCAAAGGCCAGATGGCCTTTCGTGCGTCTTACAATTATCAAGCCGATAATATCCTCGCTGATCAGGGGCACACCCAGAAGATCCCTCTCTCTTAAACAGGTAAGTTTTTTCACAATTCTTTTTTCCAGTTGCCCCGTTACTTTAAGCCTTTTATCCAGACAAAACTTTTTAGTATCGCTGATCATACATTTCAATAGAGAATATTTTTTGGAAGGGTCCAATAGTAGGATAAGACAGTATTGCGCATCAAAGATCTGGCAGATGAGTCTTGTCAGGCGGGTGACCAGTTCTTTGAGCTCGTACGTGGAATTGATCAGGCGATATACGCTGTGAATGGAAGAAATGAGCGATTTATACTTTTTTGTGGGGGTAGAATAGTTTCTCATATTCATCTAATGCATAGCGGTCTGTCATACCGGCGATGTAATCGCAGACTACGCGCATGGTTTTATCTTTGGGGATGCGCTTCTGCGCCTCCTCAGGCAACTGTTCGGGATGCGTGACATAAACACGGAATAATTCTTCAATGAATCTTTTGGCCTTGGTGCTCATGCGCATCACGCGGTAATGGTGATAAAGCCTCTCCATCAAAAAGGCGCGCAAGGGCTTCCTTAAGTTTAACATATTCCGGCTAAAACTGACAATCTTTTTATCATATTTTTTTACATCTTGAGCACTCTTTAATTTCAGGCGGTGGATATTGTGTTCTGTTTCCGTAATCAGGTCCGTAACCTGCCTATTTATGAGGGAGCGGATGATAAGATATTTTCTTTTGACAGGATCAATTCTTGCGTGCCTCTTCTCGATCTCCTTATTAAGGGTATCCCAAAGGGCAAGCTCTTTCAGGTCCGATTCTTTGATAAGCCCGGAGGTAATCCCGTCGTCGAGGTCGTGATTATCATAAGCGATCTCATCTGCTATGTCCACGACCTGAGTCTCTAAAGAGGGTCTTTCGGAAAAAGAAAATTCTTTGATTCGAGCCGGAATGTCAAAATCAGAAGAATGCTTCACTATTCCCTCCCGTACTTCCCAGGTAAGGTTTAGCCCAGGAAAATCCGGATACCGCTCTTCCAGATAATCGACGACCCTTAACCCCTGAAGATTATGGTTAAATCCCCCGTACTGACGCATCAATCCATTGAGGGCCTCTTCACCGGAGTGGCCGAAAGGTGTATGCCCCAGGTCATGAGCCAAGGCAATAGCTTCCGTAAGGTCGACGTTCAGCCTCAAGGAAGAAGCAATGGTCCTGGCAATCTGCGACACTTCAATCGTATGGGTCAGGCGTGTCCGGTAATAATCTCCTTCGTGATTGACAAAGACTTGCGTCTTGTATTCCAAGCGCCGGAAGGCTGCAGAATGGATAATCCTGTCCCTGTCACGCTGATAAACAGACCTATAGGGGTGCTCCTTCTCTTTATGGACACGGCCTCTGGTGTCAGCGCTTTTCATCGCATATGGTGCCAAAAGGAGGTCCTCAAATTTCTTAATCCTTATTTGATCGAGCATGTTTTAATCTCCTAACCAACTCTTCTAAAGATTGTGAGATGATTTTGGTATTGCAAAGTACGCTCATAAAGTTTGTGTCGCCGACCCACCGGGGAACAATATGGATATGGAGATGGCTTTTAATCCCGGCTCCTCCTGCCCTGGACATATTGATTCCGATGTTATATCCTTCTGGTTTCAAGACCTTATCCAACAATTTTTTTGCCTCCTCCAATGTGCGCATCAAATCCAAGAGCTGGTCATCCTCAAGCTGAGAGATGTCTTGGATATGCCTTATAGGAGCGACCATCAGATGCCCGTTATTATAAGGAAAAATATTCGAGAGCACGAGGGTATGCCTGGTCTTGAAAATAAGGCTCTTGCGGGTACGTGCTTTCGCGCATAGGCAAAAGATGCACCCCTTTGACTTCTTGCCTTTAATATACTTGAGCCGCCACGGCGCCCATAATCTATCCATGTTAATAACTCCTTAAATTCCAATTTCCAAATCCCAAATCCCAAATAAATCCCAATCTCCAAATCACAATGACCGAAACCTGTAAGTTTGGAATTTCGAACATTGAAATTTGGAGCTTGTTTGGAATTTGGTGCTTGGAATTTGGAAATTATTCATTTTATATTTTAATTATCTTAGCTTCTATCTCATCATTAATCTCTATAATTCCGTACGAATTATACTCAGCAAATACCTTATCGGTAGCACTGCCCGGATTGAAGAATAAAACTCCTTCTCTTTTTTCGTTCACGCCGTTATGGGAGTGGCCGAAGATGATGACATCCACATTATCGTCTTTAAAAACCGAGCCCAAAAGGCTGATTAGGTTAGCGGGTGCGCCATAGCCATGCATGATGCCTATTTTGAATTTGCCGACTTTGATCACCTCTTTTTCGGGTAACTGGCTTCTCACCTGGGCAGGGTCCATATTCCCCCAGACGGCTAAGGTGTTCGCACAGATGCTTTTTAATTTCTTGAGCACGCTTAAATCCACCAGATCCCCGACGTGAATGATCATATCCACGCCAGCGAAATCTTCCAGAATCTTCTTAGGGATATCTTTAGATCTATCCGGAATATGGGTATCCGAAATAACGCCTATCCTCATGCTATCACCCAAGGTTTAGAAAAAAGATCTAAGATCTGGTTCAAACTATGTATATCCCATGTCCAGATTTTTTCTTCCAGGGCCCTCAACTTGGTGTTGGCATCAATTTCATCCTGCAGCGTAACGATAATCCTCCTTTGCATTTTATGACGGTATTTCTTGCACTCCTTGGAGAAATCCGCTATATCGTCCTCGCAGAGCTTTTCCCGCTTAAATGCCATTATCCAAACGCTGTCGTGGGAGCGGCCGATCAGGCCTTCTTTCAATCTCCGGTTATGGAATTCCAGGCTTTTTATTTCCCTGAAGTGGTTAAGCCGGACCTTTTTCCTCTCCACCTGTATCAATTCATCCTCAAAGAGGCGCAGGACCTCAAAGCACCTTTCCATCAGAGATTTGCGGGCCTCTAGATAAAAAAGGTGAATCAGTTTCTGCAGGTTCTGCCGGAACTTTTCTTTTTGGTTCTTGGCGTCAAAAGTAAGGGATTGCAACCTCTCCTGGTAAACAAACTCCAGCCAGAAGGCGAGAATCCGGTCGTTGATCTTCAAGAAATCTCCGCTTCGCGTGATGGTATCAACCTCCAGGAGATGATGGATCCTTGTCAGGAGTTCTTTCTGGGGCTTTCGTAAGATATGCGCGATATCCTTGATTTTGTTGCGTCCGCCAGAGATAAGATACAGGATAGAAAGATAATCGTGGCTGTAATTTGTATCCAGAAAACGTTTGATATAGTTAGAAAAACGCTGGTGGAGGATGCCGCAAGACTCAAAGATAAGTTTTTCTAAAACTGCGATGAGGTTGTCTTCTCCGGACTTGGATAAGGCTTCGGATATGACCTCTAGGTATAAAGGATAACCGCCGGTAAAATGCACTAAGAAGTCAAGCAGGGGTCTCTTGGGATTTAATGCGGCAAGGCGTTCGACCAGATACCTCTCGCTGGTTCTGATGTCAAAGGGTAACACGCTAATGACTTCAAAATTGCCGAACAACAAGGATAAATTCTTAGAAAGTACACCCTTGGCCTTGAACTTCATGGAACTGACGATGATATACATCGTATTTTTCTGGAGAATCAAAAGCTTAGACCATTCTCGATAAAGTTGCTTGAACCCTAAGTTTTCCAGGTTGAGGAATTCATCAAAAATGACCACGCAAAACTTACCCGTTTCGCTATGAAGGGATTCGGGCAAAGACAGTAACTCCGAGAATAGCCCATCGGTCTTTCTTTTCGATAAGGAACCTAAGATTACCCTGATCTTCTCGATAGTCCTTGGGATATACCGTTCGGATTTTCTTATCAAAAAATCCAGTTCTTCCTGCAGGCAGATGCCGCTATTGACCAGAAAATTATAAAGAAGGACGCCGATGAATCTTTTCACAAAAACACCTTGAGTTTCTGGCCTCACCTCTAGATAAACTGGGATGATAAAGTTGTCCTGAAATCTGTTCAAGAATTTAAAAATGATGCTTGTCTTGCCGACCGATTCATCCCCAATGATGGCGATATTCTGGCGATAGCTCTCTTTGAGGCCGAGGATGCGTTTATTTAGGATTTTAAGGTATTCATCGCGGTCGAAAAATTTGTCTTTCGTCATCATAGACATTATCTTTTGTTCGGAGCTCGTAGATCGTAGTTCGGAGTGGAAAGATTTTACTACGAACATCTAACACCGAACTACGAACTAATCAACGGGGCAGGTAAAAGTGAGGGTTTTGTGGAATATGTCCCCTTCTTATTTCGAAGTGCAAGTATCTGTTTTTGTCCCTTCCCGCTGAACCGACTTTTGCGATTGGTGCTCCCCTTTGCACCGCATCCCCTGGCCCTACGAGAATCTCGGCATTCCTGGCATAAACCGTGGAAAAACCATCTTGGTGGTCTATGATAAGCGTTTTTCCGTATGACCCGAAATTCTCCGCATAAAAAACCACCTTACCGCTACGCGCGGCCACCACAGAGGTTGCACCGTGCGGCTCGATATTAATTCCTTTATTGATCGTGTTATTAAAAGTTTGACCGAACAAAGAAATAATCCTTCCTTTCAGCGGCCAGATGAAATCATCGGAAAAATACTCTGGGGTAAGGCTTTGAGGTTTTTGTCGGTTGGGGATAAAAATCTCTTGACCCACCTCGATAGTCGTCGTATCAGTGATACGGTTGATGCGGGCGACTTCGTCCAGTTCCACATTATACATTTTAGATATTCTCCAGAGGGTCTGTCCCTTTTCCACGCGATGATAAACACCTGGCAGGCCGGCAGGAGCCAACACCATGGGAGACTCAAGAGGGCTAGTGACAGCACAACCAGCAAAAACAAATATAAGACACAAACAGAAAAATCCTACCGTAAAAAAATCAAAGCTCTTTACCATCATCCTAAAAGCGGGTGAGCGGAATCGAACCGCCATATACAGCTTGGGAAGCTGCCATTCTGCCATTGAATTACACCCGCATGTCCCCTCCCTAGCTTGTCCCGCCAAGCTATCTTTATTGAAGGCGGGATCCCGCCTGCTATCAATAGCCTGGCGGGAGGAAGCTAGTGTTCTACCACTTCCCGACCAGCTACCTTCATCGCCGTCGGGACCCCGCTCATATCATTTAAGTTTGCTGGAGCAGGGACTACACCCGCATGCATTCTTCCATCAATCTTATGGAGCAATACGTCCCGCACATCGTGCACACGCCAGAGGAAGCCGATTTTGAAGACTTACGGTAGAGTCTTGCCTTGTCCGGATCGATGGAGAACCTGATCTGTTTTTTCCAATCCCTCTTACGCCGGGCAATGGACATTCTTCTGTCCCATTCCAAAGCGCCCTTGATTCCTTTGGCAATATCAGCAGCATGAGCAGCAATCCTGGAAGCCACCACTCCCTGCCTGACATCTTCCGCAGAAGGGTGCCTCAGATGCTCAGAGGGTGTCACATAACATAAAAAGTCTGCTCCAACGCTGGCTGCGATAGCACCGCCGATGCTGGAGGTAATATGGTCCCAACCGCTGGCCACATCAGTGACCAAAGGCCCCAAAACGTAAAAAGGAGCCCCTTTACAAATCTTTTTTTCTAAAATAATATTCTCTTTGATCTCATTTAGCGGCACATGTCCTGGCCCCTCGATCATCACCTGCACATTCCTCTTCATACAAAGCCTAGCAAGAGCTCCTAGTATCTTCAATTCCGAAACCTGGGGTTTATCCGTGGCATCCAGGATAGAACCAGGCCTCAGGCCGTCTCCCAGGCTCAAACAAACATCATACTGATAGGCGATATCCAAAACCTTGTCGAAATACTCGAAAAAAGGGTTTTCGCGCTTATGCCGTTTCATCCAATTGGCTAAAATCGCACCTCCCCTTGAAACGATATCCAGCATCCTCCTGTGTTTTTTCAAGACACCCAGGCTCTTGCAGGTCACGCCCCCATGGATAGTGAAAAAATCAACGCCATCGCGGGCTTGCGCTTCTAAGACCTCTAGAATCTCACTTATCCCAAAATCAAGAAAATCTTTATTTTTCCTGGATGCCTCAACCGCTACCTCATAGATCGGCACTGTGCCCACAGGCACAGTAGATTTTTTAATGATCTGAATTCTTGTCTGCCTGATAGAAGCTCCCACGCTTAAATCCATGACCGTATCGGCGCCGTAGCGGATCGCCGTAGCAAGCTTGACAAGTTCATCTTTGATACGGGATTTATCGGTTGAGGTACCGATATTGGCATTGACCTTTGTCCTTAGGTTAAGGCCGATTCCACAGGGAGATTTAAAATGGTGGGTCGAATTTTTGGGGATGACAACCCAGCCTTCTTTGATAGACCTTAAGAGTTGCTTTGCGTCCAGGCCTTCGTTTCTGGCAATCTTTTTTACGAGAGGCAGAATAATATTATTTTTTGCACACTCAAGAAGTGTCATCAGGCATTATAACCTCGCATGCTCTCATTTAAAGCCTGCGGGAGATTCTTTTTTCAATCTGATAAACGTCGTATCGGATTTTTTTAAACTTAAGGCAAGATGTACGGTTAAGGAGCTTGCTGAATTCTTCCAGCACCCTCATGGATTCCTTGACCCTTTGCATGTTGGCGTAAAAAATATTCCGCACGTCCTTTCTTTCTAATTCCTGCGCGCTGAGCCGACTCCCCACATCCAAACGGATGTTCCTGTGGCTTAATAAATCGCTGTATCCAGCGGGAAGTTGTTTGATGGCGACGTCAAGAGCATGACGCAATTTTTTCAGTCCGGCAGTGAAGCTGCGGTTGCCGAGTGAAAACCTGGCGACTTCCTCACAAACGCGTAAACCCTCTTTGGCACGGTTGATGTTAGCGTCAATAATCCTGTAAATGGCTTTATGGGGAGAATACCTTGGCAATTTTCTTAATCAATCGGGTGGTGGAACGCCCCTTTATTAATTTTATTGTCGCAACTTTTGCGCCGTAAGACTTGACGAATTCAGACCCCACGATGCCCTTTCCTTTCCAATCCGCTCCCTTGACAAGGACATCTGGCCTTAAGGCGCGTATGACTTTTATGGGTGTGGCTTCACCGAATAAGCATACGTAATCGACACTCGTAAGTGCGGCGACAATGCACGATCGGTCCTTTTGACTAACCAGCGGCCTGCCAGGGCCCTTGATTCTTCTCACGGAGGCATCACTATTAAGAGCAACAATGAGAATATCACCAAGCTTCTTTGCCTCTTCGAGGTATTTGATATGGCCAGCGTGAAGAAGATCAAAACATCCGTTTGTAAAAACGATTTTCTTGCCCTGCCGGTGCAAGATGCGGGTCAGGATTCTTAAAGAATTTAAAGACTTGATCTTGGATGTCAGCAAAGGGCTGCCTCGATTAATTCGCATAAAATATGCCCCACCACAATATGCACTTCCTGTACCCTGGCCGTTACCGGCGAGCCAACCACAAGGGAGGCATCCGCCAACCTTGCCAGTTCTATGCCGTCAGCTCCTGTAAGCACCACTGTCTTCAAATCCATCTTTTTAGCCTGTTTGATGCCACTTATAACATTCCTGGCTTTGCCGCTGGTAGAAATTCCTACGGCTACGTCGTTCTTTTGGCCTAAGGCCTCAATCTGCTTGGCAAAAATAACATCATAACCATAATCATTGGCCAGAGACGTAAGAACCGAGGTGTTGGTCGTCAGGGCTATTGCTGCCAGGGCGTTTCTGTCTTTTTTGAAACGGCCGACCAATTCTGCAGCGATATGCTGACTGTCGCTGGCTGAACCACCGTTACCGAATAGAATCACCTTGCCTTTCTTCTTGAGGCAGTCAATCATCAAATTGGCAATATTCATAATATCCCCAATTTTAGAACGCAAGATATCCTCTTTTACAGCGATGCTTTGTAATAACAGGTCTTTGACTTTATCTCTCATACACCCGCTCCTGTCTTTGCCTACCCAAAAAAGACTTTAGCAATCTCATAGAGCTCCATATCAACGGTTTTTAATTCCCGTACAGCATCCTCTAACGCTACATCAATGATTTTATTGCCGGCTAAAGCAACCATTTTGCCGAATTGATTCCTTTTAACAAGTTCCACGGCTTTCACCCCGAACCGCGTGCCCAGGACCCTGTCAAAAGCCGTAGGAGACCCTCCTCGCTGGATATGGCCGAGAACCGTAACCCTTGTTTCAAAACCTGTTTTTTTCTCTATCTCCTGACCCAAGATCTCTCCGATTCCTCCTAATCGGACATGGCCGAATTCATCCAGTTTCTCTTCCTGTAAGACCACGGTGCCTTTTTTGAATTTGGCTCCTTCGGCCACCACCACGATGCTGAATGTTTTTCCTCTGTCATGTCTCTTCTTAATCAGAACGCAGATTTCATCGATATCAATAGGCAGTTCCGGAATCAAAATGATATCTGCGCCTCCAGCCATACCGGATTCTATGGCGATCCATCCAGCATGTCGACCCATGACCTCAATGACCATAATACGGTGATGACTTTCCGCAGTCGTATGCAGTTTATCGATACACTCCATCGCTGTGTTAAGGGCTGTATCGAATCCAAAGGTGTAATCCGTGGCCGACAGGTCATTATCAATGGTCTTGGGAACGCCGACGATGTTCTTGAGTCCCTCTTTGGTGAGCCTTGAGGCAACACCCAGAGTGTCTTCACCTCCTACGACAATCAAGGCCGCAAGTCCCAGTTTTTTATAGTTCGCCAGCACCCGTTGGACTCCCCCTTCTTTCTTGTAGGGATTAGTTCGACTGGTTCCCAGGATAGTACCACCCTTGGGCAAAATCCCTGATACGGATGATAAGTTCAATGGCATTGTGTCTCCTTCCATAAGGCCTTTCCAGCCATTTTTTATTCCCACGATCTCATAAGTCTCATTAATGCCTTTTCGCACCACAGCCCTGATAACCGGGTTTAATCCAGGGCAGTCGCCGCCACCTGTAAGTATGCCGATTTTCTCCATATCTGCATGACCTCCTTAGTCAATTCATCTTAAATTCTAAGCTCCAAGCACCAAATTCCAAATAAATTCCAAATTCCAATATTCAAATTCCAAACCGAATCTTTGTTTCGGTCATTGGGATTTCGGACATTGGAGCTTATTTGGGATTTGGAATTTGTGATTTGGAATTTTACACACGACCGTATCCACTAAAAGGAACGCGCGGTTCTTCCTTTTCCGTCTCTCTTCTCTTTCTTTCTCTCTCTTCAAAGCCGATGATCTTGGCTACATGAATCCTGATGATAATTTGCTCCTCTATCCCTAAGACCTCCTGAATCCTTGAGCGGGCGAGCTCCTGCAAACGTGAGGTAAGTTCCGGAATATTGGCCTCTGACTTTAACACTACTCTTAAATCAACCACGATGCTGCCTTTTTTAGTTGCCCGGACATTCGGCCGTAATTCTTTTATTTCAGGCAGGATTCCGGTAAGGCGGCGCACCAGGTCTTCGACAGCTGAAAGCGCAATCGTCACCTGCCCCACAGAGGTGGGGAAGGCAATGGTTTTTTCCTGCTGGAAACGGCCCAGGATTAATTGTGCAAAAGAATAACTGATCAATATCAGTAAAGCGCCCGATAGCCCGATGACCAATCTTGTACTAGTATTACTCTGAAGAGAGACGAGCACGTCGCTTAAGATTTGGGGTTCTAACTTGTTCAAAGAAAAAACCATTAAGGCTACGCCTATCAACGTAAGGACGCCGGTATAAAATATAATCCCTAAGAATCTCATCCTTTACCCCCTTTCTATCCCCTGTACGCTCACATTAATTTCCTTGATCAGCAGGCTGGTCATCTTTTCCAAGGAGTTTCGCACATTTTCCTGCACCCTGTTGGAGACATCAGGAATATTATAACCGAATTTGATAACTAAAGGGATATCCAACTTGACCTCTTCGTTCTTATTGATCTGGACACCGATGGCTGAAAGATTCTTCTGTCCGATAAACTCCAAAATTCCACTCTTCAAATTTCCGCCCACACGCTTGACACCCTCGATTTCAACAGCGGCGATGGCCCCAATGGAGGCAATGACATTTTTATGGATTCGAATCGTGCCTAAATCCGTTCGGGTCTCCTCATCACTCATCATCCTTCCTCCTCTTTTGACTCCTCTTTCAACATCTCCTGCACAAAATGAGTGGATATCTCGTTCTTTAAAAACAGCGGATTCTCCAAAAGCCTCAGATGAAATGGGATGGTGGTCTTAACAGGAACAATCTCAAACTCGCACAGCGCCCGGTGCATAACCTTGATAGCCTCAGCCCGGTTTGAGCCCCGCGTGATGACCTTGGCCACTAGCGAATCATAGTATGACGGAATAACGTATCCCGGATAGATGTGCGTATCTACTCTTACATCTGGACCACCTGGAAGAATCAGGGACTCGATTCGGCCAGGAGAAGGTATAAAATTATTTTCAAAATCCTCTGCATTGATGCGACATTCAATGGAGGCACCTTTGATATTGATCTGATCCTGGTGGGTCTTTAATTTCTCTCCTGCAGCCACCTTGATCTGTTCCTTGACCAGATCAATCCCTGTCACCATTTCCGTCACCGGATGCTCCACCTGAATGCGCGTATTCATCTCCATGAAATAGAAGTTATTAAACCGGTCCAGCAGGAATTCGATAGTTCCGACACTCGTGTACCCCACCGCCTTAGCGCCCTTAAGGGCAAAGTCACCTAAACGTCGGCGCAATTTCTTATCGACAGACGGAGAGGGAGATTCCTCAAGTAGCTTTTGGTGCCTGCGCTGGATGCTACAATCCCTTTCTCCCAGATGGATGATATGGTTGTATCTATCCGCCAAAATCTGTATTTCGATGTGGCGGGGTTTTTCTATGTATTTTTCTATATATACGTCGGGTTTGCCAAAATGTGCCTCTGCTTCTGCCTGAGCCGTCATGAGGCTAGAGATGAGTTTCAGATCGTTATGGCAGATGCGCATGCCTCTGCCTCCGCCACCTGCAGCGGCTTTGATGATAACAGGATAGCCAATGGCCTTGGAGATTTTGAGGGCTTCTTCTTTATTTTTGACTACAGAGGTGCTGCCGGGAACAATGGGAAGCCCGGATTTCTGCATGGTGGAACGGGCTGCCATCTTATCTCCCATAAGCCTGATGTTTTCGGGAGTCGGGCCGATGAAGGTGATTTTGCAGGATTCACAGATTTCCGCAAAATGGGGATTTTCCGCCAGAAAACCATAACCTGGATGGATAGCCTCTACATCGGTTATCTCTGCGGCGCTGATGATGGCAGGAATATTCAGGTAACTATTGGAGCTGGAGGCCTGGCCTATACAGATGGCCTCATCTGCCAGGCGCACGTGAAGGGAATCTTTGTCAACCTGCGAATAGACAGCGACTGTACGGATGCCTAAGTCTTTGCAGGCACGGATTATTCGAAGGGCAATCTCACCCCGATTGGCAATAAGTATTTTCGAGAACACTTTTTTTAAATTGGTTCGATGAGAAACATGGGCTGACCAAATTCAACGGGTTCGGCGTTATCGACAAGGATTTCAAGAATCTTGCCTTTTATCTCCGATTTGATTTCGTTCATCAGCTTCATGGCTTCAATGATACAAATCACTTGACCGACTTCAATGGTCTGCCCCACTTCGACGTAAGGTGGAGCCTCGGGAGCAGGGGCCCGGTAAAAGGTGCCGACCATCGGAGCCCTGATCTCAACTGTCTCTGCTTGGACCTTATCAACGGGTGGTGCGTGGGATTCTTTCCTGGAAGGGCCTTCGGAGATTCTTTCTCTTTCAACGACAAACGGACCTGTCAGACCCTCAACCCCTGAAGTTGTCTTCTTAAGCCTGATGCGCATGCCGTCTTTCTCTATCTCCAGTTCAACCAGACCATTCTCATTCATCAAGTTAATCATCTCTTTGATTTCTTTAAGGTTCATGTTCCCTCCAAGCACCAAATCACAAGTACCAAATTCCAAATAAGCACCAGATTCCAATGTCCGAAATTCCAAACAGGCGTGTTTCGGTCATTAGAATTTGTAACTTGGAACTTATTTGGGATTTGGGATTTGGAAATTGGGATTTCATTGTATATTAATTGGCTCTTTCAAGATATTCCCCTGTGCGCGTATCGATCTTTATGACGTCCCCCACATCAATGAACAAGGGGACTTGAACCACAGCTCCTGTTTCAATGGAAGCAGGTTTCGTGCCGCTTTTGGCTGTATCTCCTTTTATGCCTGGTTCGGTGTGAACCACCTTAAACTGTATATGATTGGGAAGGTTGATATTCAACGTTTCGTGTTTATAGAAAAATCCAGAGACCTCCTGATTGTCTTTCAGGAATTTCTGTTTATCGCCGATATTTTCTTCGGAAATGACGATCTCTTCGAAGTTTTCCTGGTCCATGAAATGGAACATGTTGCCTGTCTTGTAGAGATACTGAAGTTTGCGTTCCTCGACATAAGCCTCCTCTATCTTTTCATCTCCCCGGAATGTCCTTTCCTGGATGGTGGCATTCTTTAGATTACGCAACTTGACCCTGACAAAGGCAGCACCCTTTCCAGGCTTGACATGCTGCGTATCTACAACCATATAGACCTGTCCGTCCACCAGGATGGTGACACCTGATTTGATTTCATTTATGGATAGAGCCACTTAAGACTTCACACCCTTCTTGGGTCACTAAGACCACATCTTCGATTCTTATGCCGAATTTATCAGGTAGATAGATGGCGGGTTCTACGGTGAAAACCATCCCCCTCTCGAGGATTGAGTCTTCTTTGCCGGAAATATAAGGAGCTTCGTGAATATCTAACCCTATGCCATGGCCTAAATTGTGGCCGAAACACGCCCCGTATCCTTTTTGGGCTATGTATTGCCGGCTTGCTGAATCAACTTCTGATATTCGGCAAGCAGGCTTTATCTTCTTTAAGGCCCTTTCTTGCGCCTCCCGCACAATAGCGTAAATTTCTCTGATTAGACCCTTAATTTTATCCAAAAAAAATACTCTTGTCAAGTCGCATTTGTAGCCCCCATAATCCACTCCCATATCAATCAGAACGGGTTCGTCCTTCGAGAGCTTCCTTACTGAAGGGATATGATGCGGGAAGCTGGAATTCGGGCCTGAAGCCACAATAATGTCAAAAGCTCTGTTGGAGGCACCGTGATATCGAATAAAACGCTCAAGCTCTGCAACCACCTCTATCTCCTTGAGGCCTGGCCGGATAAAAGTTATGATAAATTTCAAGGCCTTGGCCGTAATCTGGATGGCCTTTCTTATTTTTTGAAGTTCCTGAGGGTCTTTGATTTGCCTGAGAGATTCGATGAGACTATGGAATGGCAGAAGCTTTGCTCTGCCCTTCAATGATGACTTTATTTTTTTAAACTCGGCATAAGCCAGGAAACGCTCCTCAAACCCCACCCGTTTTAAACCCAGTGCCAAGCAACTTTCACCGAGCAGATTAAATACAGAGCCGTTCACTTGTTTAACGCAGGCGACGCCCTTAAGGTTGTGTCTTGCCTCTTCAATATATCTGTAATCCGTAAAATAGATGTTCCCTTGAAGAGAAATCAAAAGATAGGAGTCGCGGCTGGAATACCGGGTGAGATAAGAAATATTGGAAGCAAGGGAAACGATTAGGCCGTCTAGATTGTTTTCGCGCAGTTTTCCAGCAAGGTTTTTTAAGCGCTGATTCATGAAGGATTAGATAAGGTCTATCAGGGCCTTGAGTCCTAAAAAATAGCTCTGGGGACCAAAACCCAGCAGGGTCCCTTTGACTACGGGGCTTATCAAAGACTTCTGCCTGAATTCTTCGCGGGCGTAAATATTGGAAAGGTGGACTTCAACGGTCGCAAGGCCACTGGCGGCTATGGCATCTCGAATGGCCACACTCGTGTGCGTATAGGCAGCGGGGTTAATCAGCAACCCTTGATACGTCTTTTTTGCTCTACCAATCCAATCCACGATCTTGCCTTCATTATTGGACTGGACGATCTTAAGGTTCAGCTTAGCTTTCTTTGCGATTTTCTTCAGTCCATCATTAATTTGCTTAAGGGTGACTCGGCCATAAACCTGAGGCTCCCTCTGACCTAACAGGTTCAAATTCGGACCGTGTATCACTAATATTCTCTTCATATCACTAGTTAGTCCGTAGTTCGGTGTTCGTAGTTCGTAGAAAAATTTTTTTACCTACGAGCTACGAGCTACGGACTCCGAACTATTCTATTCTGCCTCATCAATCAGCATGATGGGGATACCGTCTCTGATAGGGTATTTCTTCCCGCACTTTTTGCAAACGATTTTCTTATCCCTAAGCTCCACATCCCCTTTACAGGCAGGACACGCCAAGATATCCAGAAGTTCTTTATCAATCATAATTTTCCTCGTTTCGTTATCCGTTCTTACCTTTAGTTTTGGAAATATAACCCATCCTCAATTCGTAAAGTATATTTTCCAAGAAGGAAGATTCCTCCTGGCTCAAATTTAGCCTTGTTTTTTCCTTAAGCATATCCAGGGTATCAATGAGAAACTTGGCTTGCGTCAGGTCTTCTTCGGTCTTGTTGGTTGAGGGGTTGGGAATGTAACCCATGGCAATGGAGGCCTGAAGGGAAAGGGTACTGATAAAGAATTTGAAATCCGGTTCGGGCGGTACGAATTTTCCGCCTTTTTCCAATTTCTCTTTTTCCTTTGCTACGGCCTCTTTCCAGTTTTCGTCAATATTTTTTTTATTCTCATCCATTATCAACCTCGGACAATAATCCCGGCATAACCCACGACACTCTCTGAGTCGCCAGTGGCATCGGCGCTCGTTTGATACTTGATGAGGCTAGCGGAGCGGGCCCCCAGGCGTTTGGCTATAGTCAGCATGACAACCGTCGGAGCTACGCCGCACATAGTGATCCCTAAACCCCTGGTTTTCTCCATCAATCTATTCTCGTCAAGCGCCAGGATTGCTTCTATCGCCTCTTTGTCTTTCTTCTCAGCCTCGCTCTTGGGTTCGTAATGCGTCATATCAGAACTGGCCACAATTAAAACAGAATCTTTCTGGCCGGATTTTTCAATCGCTGCGGCAATATCATCTCCGACCCTTTTTAGCTCTTGTAGGTCATCGGACAAAAAAACCATAGGCACTATTAAAAAATGCGGTTTAAAGTATTGCAGGATAGGTAGCTCGACTTCTAAAGAATGTTCATAGGCATGGGCCAGGGTGTCACTTTCCAGATATTTTGAGTCCTTCAGAATCCTTCCGGCCAAATCTGCATCTATTTCTACCTCTCCTAAAGGTGTCTGCCAAGTGCCTTGCATCATAATACTAAACGCAGGGCCAAAACCCGTGTGGTTTGGTCCTAAAAGGAGAACCCGGTCTTTGATAGCAATGCGCGAAACAGTCTCACAGGCAACTCTTCCCGAATAGATATAGCCTGCGTGAGGAAGCATGCAGGCTATGCAATCCGTCTTTTCGGATTGAGCGTTACACAGAGACTCTATCTGTTTTCTTAAGGCGGCATCTGTTGCCGGATAAAACTGTCCGGCGACAGTGGCCTTGCGGATTTTAAGACCCATAAAACACCCTCTCCAGGTACTCCCTGCCCTTCTTTATCTCTGTAGCGGTTGCAGGATGATGCGCCTCTATGACCTTAATTGTTTCCTTTTTTAGATAAGGCCTTAACCAGGAAAAGTCAAAATCCCCTTGAGAAGGCGCCATGTGATCCTGGCATTTCAGGATATCGTGCAGATGGATCCCTATCATCCTGTCGCCATAGAGGTCTAGATAGTCTTTGTGACGAAAAAAGCCCAGTCGCTGCATAACCTCGGCATGGCCTGTATCATGCCAATAATAAGTGTAAGAGTCCTTAAATCTATCCAAGAGCAAACTGATCTCTTCAAGCTGGGGAATCTCTCGGTGGTAAAAACGATTCTCAATCCCTAAGAAAACGCCCCTCTCCTTTGCATGCTCATTTAATTCTTCCAGGCTCCTGATTGCCTGATCCAGAAATGGCTTTACGGAATCCTGCCTCTGGGCTACCATGGCGGTTTTAAGGTCCTCAAAGGCTGACGTATTCTTAGCCCCTCGCTGATAGAGCTCAATTAACTCTCTTGTCCCATCCGGAATCTCTACCTTTCCGCAATGTAAGACTACTGCCCGAGCCTTTAACCGACTGGCTGTATCAATCGTTATCTTTGTGAAGTGTACGGCTCGCTGTCTCTCTTCCTCATCCAGGGAAGAAAGAGAGTAAGAATCAGGAAGCGCCGCTTCCCTCTTCAGTCCCTGGGGAATCGGACAGTAATTATGCACGCTGACTACTTCCATCTGTATTTCCTGCAGGTGGAATTCGATATCCCGAAGCAGTTCTTCCGAAAGATTAAAACTCAGCTCGATATCTTTAAACCCCAATCCCTTTATTTCAAAGAGCAAATCTTGGGCTCTGGGATGGCGCAGCACATTCCAGGATACGGAAAGAGCCAAATCCATTCCTATCTTCTTCCTTTGGCCCTCTTCCTCTTGCGTTCACTGGGCTTCTCGTAATGCTTGCGGTCTCTGACTTCTCTTAAAATGCCCTCCTGTTCGATCTTCTTTTTGAATCGACGCAGTGCCGCTTCAAAAGACTCGTCTTTTCTGATCTCGACTTCCGGCAATAGAATCAACTCCTTTCGTTATGGATTTTGAAACAGAATTTGCGTAAAGTAATATTATAGCATTGATTGCAGAACAGTCAAGGTTAAAGCTCTTCTGACTTACTCGACTTCAAAGGTAATGGCGAGATTAAAGGAAAGCTGGGGGTAATCCAGCTCTTTAGGGAAGGCTGGAAAAGGGCATGCCTCTTTGATACTACGTAAGGCAGTGTCCCTGAGATAGGGGCTAAACACCGATTTCTCTTCTATAAGTCTGAGCTCTTGGAGTTGACCGTTATTTAAGATGACGAAGGAAACTGTAACCTCCCCCACTTCTTTGCCTGTGTAACTTTGGTAAGCGGCGCGTTTAATCTTTTCGCGAACGATCTGATAATAACTCAAATACACGGGATTATTGATCTTATCTAACTCAGGAGATGGAAGCGTTATCTTCTTTTTCACGGCAAGGATATCCGGTTTCAGAAAGGCTGGCTTGGTAAAAGAAACCTGCTTAGCGGTAGGAGTCCTGATTTCCTTAAAGATATCTGGTTTTTCAGCGTAAAGCGGAGGTAACTTCCTTTCCAGCGAGATCCTTTCGGGTAGTTTCAAAAGGGGCTCTTTTTTCGGAACTACTTTTGGTTTTGTTTCTGGCTTAGGCTTTTGAGGTGGCTTCACATAGCTAACGCTGAGCTTTTTACTTTCTTTGGAACGGGGGAAAAGATCTAGGTTGGGGTTCTGAAAAAAAATAGCGCCGTGGATAAGTAAAGATATGATTAAAGCTATTTGAAAGACTCTATCGGAAAACATATTTAATTCTCGTTAGGCGTCCATCGGTTGCGCTGCTTGAAACGTCAAACGTCATACGTTAAACGGCCGCAACCATTAACCGTTCAACGATACGAGCTGCGCAACCGTTAACCGTATAACGCAACCTCTTTAATCTTCTAAATAGCTAGCGAGAGGCGCTCTTCTCCCAGAAGACTCTCAATATCATTTATCAGTTTCTCGGATGGAGTCACGTAGAAATCTTCTCCCACCACGATATGGGCTCGCGTTTTTGTGGGTGTGTCAATATGCAAATAGATGGGCACCTGGCCGTGTGAACGGGACAAAAGTTCTTTAAGGCTTTCGAATATATTCTCCCTCACCCCTGACAGGTTAATGCTCATCCCAGTAATAAGCTTATAAATCTCCTCAATCGGAAACAGGTCATTGACGATGATCTTCGGCGTATCCTCTCTAAGATTCACGATCCCCTTGATCATGACCACGGTATTGGGCTGAATATAGCGGGAAACCCTCTGGTAGCTACGTGGAAAAACCAGGGCCTCGACAACACCCCCCAGGTCTTCCAGCTTAAGAATCGCCATTTTCTCCTGCCTGGCGCGGGTCGTCGTCTGCTTGATCTTGGCAATAAAACCAACAAGCTTGATTTCCTCTTCGTCCCGGTGTTCGTGGAGCCTGCTTATCTGTGAGGCAGAAAAGCGCTTCAGCTGCTTGGCATAGCGCGCCAGTGGGTGGCCGCTGATATAAAAACCCAGCATATCTTTTTCAAAAGAAAGAAGCTGCGGCTCAGGCCATTCCTTGATCATAGGTAAATTTTCAACATTGCCCTTAAAACCGTTTTGAGAAAAACCATGATCGAAAAACGAAAGTTGACCCTTGGCTCTTTCTTTCTGCTGGCGGCTGGCTGATTCCATGATGATATTCAGGCCCGCAAACATCTGGGCCCGCGTCATATGAAAACTGTCCATTGCCCCGCATTTAATCAGGCTCTCCAAAACTTTACGGTTGGCCAGACGCAGGTCCACTCTTTTACACAAGTCATCAAGGGAGACGAACCTGCCGTTTTTTCTCGCGGCAACCAAAGATTCAGCAGCTCCAGCACCCACATTCTTGACGGCCAATAGCCCAAAACTGATTGTTTGTTTATCTTTGACCTTAAACAACACGTCGCTCTCATTGATGTCAGGTGGCAGGACCTTTAAGCCCATACGGGTGGCCTCGTTAACGTATTCTACAATCTTATCCGTATTGTCGCGCTCTGATGTCAGGAGGGCGGTCATGAACTCTACTGGAAAGTTAGCTTTTAAATAAGCAGTGCGAAAAGAAATCAGGGCATAAGCGGTTGAGTGAGATTTATTGAAGCCATAGCCAGAAAAATATTCGATCAAGTCAAAGATCTTGTTAGCGACGGATGCGCTCACTTCATTCCTGGCGCACCCTGAGACAAAATGGTTTCTCTCTTTCTCCATGACCTCTGGGATTTTCTTGCTCATCGCCCGACGCAACAAATCCGCCTGGGCCAGAGTAAACCTTGCCATGACAGAGGCAATCTGCATAATCTGCTCCTGATAAACGATAATCCCGTAGGTCTCCTTTAAAATCTCCTCCAACTTTTTATGGTCGTATTTCAAGGGCACGCGCCCGTGTTTGCGGTGAATAAAGTCATCCAGCATGCCTGAACCAATGGGGCCCGGTCTATACAGAGCTAGTAACGCCACGAGGTCCTCGAAACGGCTGGGCTGCAATTTTTTCAGCAAATCGCGCATGCCTGTACTTTCAACCTGGAATACGCCAATGGTGGCAGCAGAAGCTAAAAGTTTAAACGTCTTATGGTCATCCAGAGGCAAATTCTCGATATCAATATCTATGCCCTGGGTATGTCTTGCAATCTTCTGGGTCTGGTCAATGACCGTAAGGGTCCTTAGTCCTAAGAAATCCACTTTCAGCAATCCGATCTTTTCCAAAATTGCCATGCTGTAACCTGTGGTTATCTGATCGTCGCTGGTTTTAAACAGAGGCATGTAATTATTCAAAGGTTCATCCGCGATAACAACCCCTGCTGCGTGAATCGAGGCATGACGATTCAGGCCTTCCAGCACTAAAGCCGTATCCATTAATCGCGTCACCTGGGGATCATTCTTATAAAGATTCTTTAATTCTGTCTCGCTTTCCAGGGCGTCTTTCAAATTCAAGGAAGGATCCGGAGGTATCATTTTGGCAATTCGGTCGACTTCCGCATAGCTCATTCCCATAACCCTTCCCACGTCTCTAACCACAGCGCGCGCCTGCATGGTTCCAAAGGTGATGATCTGAGCTACGTTCTCTTGGCCGTATTTGTTTGTTACATAATCGATGACCTCCTGTCTTCTTTCATAGCAAAAATCTATGTCTATATCCGGCAGACCCAGACGCTCCGGATTCAAAAACCTCTCAAACAGGAGCCCGTACTTCAGAGGGTCCAGGTCGGTTATCCCTAAAAGATAACTGACAAGACTCCCTGCGGCTGAGCCACGACCAGGCCCCACAGGAATGCCTTTCGTCTTTGCATAATGGATAAAGTCCCAAACAATCAAGAAATAACTTACAAAACCCATATCCTTAATGATCTTCAATTCGTGCTCCAGGCGCTCTCTAATCTCAGCGGTCGCCTCTTTATACCGCCTTGGTAAACCTTGTTCACACAGCTGTCTTAAAAAATCCTCTTTACTCAAGCCGCCTGGTGCCTCATATCTGGGCAGATGCACCCGGGAAAAATCGAGCTCCAGATTGCAGCGTCCGGCGATCTCTAAAGTATTTTGAATGGCATTAGGAATATCAGAGAGAATTTTCTTCATTTCTTCGGGTGAGCGAAAATAGAATTCGTCTGTCTGAAAGCGCAACCTGTTAGGATCATCCAGTGTGGTCTGTGTTTGAATGCACAAAAGCGCTTCATGGCTGGCTGCTCGCTCGCGCGTCAGGTAATGCACATCATTCGTGGCCACGAGTGGCAGGTTTAACTCCTTGGATATTCTCACCAGACCTTCATTTACCACTTTTTGCTCTGGGATGGAATTGGCCTGTACCTCTAAGTAAAAATTGTCTTTGCCAAGTATATGTGCGTATTCGTCGGCAACCTTCAGGGCATCATTGAACCGCTTCTCCTGTAAACAAACAGGGATTTCACCTTTAAGACAGGCGGAGAGTCCGATCAGGCCCTCGGCGTGAGTACTTAAGGTTTCTTTATCGATACGCGGTCGGTAATAAAATCCTTCCAGATAACCTATAGAGACTAACTTCATCAGATTATGGTAACCTGTCTCATCCCGCGCTAACAGGATCAGATGATAACTGGCCTCATCAATCCCGCCTGTATTCTTATCCAGTCGGCTTCCTGGCGCCACGTAGATCTCGCAACCAATGATAGGTTTGATGCCGGCCTTTTGAGCCTCCATATAAAATTCAATGGCCCCGAACATATTACCGTGGTCGGTAATGGCAAGAGAATCCATCTTATACTGTTGAGCCAGATGCAGGGTTTCCTGGATGCGGCAGGCGCCGTCTAAAAGGCTGTTTTGGGTGTGTAGATGGAGGTGGATAAATTCGGAACGAGGCATTCTTATCTAGGTTAAATGAGGTTAATGGAGGTTAAATGAAGTTAATGGAGGTTGCGTTTTAAAAAAGCAACCTCAGATAACCTCATACAACATCAGATAACCTCATTTAACTTTAAACTATTCCCACTCGATCGTTGCAGGTGGTTTAGATGAGATATCGTAAACAACGCGGTTGACGCCCTTGACTTCGTTGATGATTCGGTTGGCCATCTTTTCCAGAACTTCAAAGGGGAGCCGGACCCAGTCTGCTGTCATCCCGTCAAGGCTACTGACGCAACGAAGGGCGCACACATTTTCATAGGTCCGTTCGTCACCCATAATCCCCACGCTTTTTATAGGAAGCAATATGGCAAATGACTGCCAGATCTGTTCGTAGAGATTGGCGTTTCTGATTTCCTCTATGACGCGCCGGTCCACTTCCCTTAAAATATTCAGCCGTTCCGTCGTGATCTCACCGATGATACGTACGGCTAAACCCGGGCCAGGAAAAGGTTGGCGATAGATGATAGATTCCGGCAATCCAAGTTCTTTGCCAATCTGGCGCACCTCGTCTTTAAATAACTCACGTAAGGGTTCAATCAACTTCAATTTCATGTGCTGCGGTAGGCCGCCGACATTATGATGAGTCTTGATCCGGCTGCTGGGAGCTCCACCCGGAGACACCGATTCAATGACATCAGGATAAAGGGTACCCTGGGCGAGATATTTGACACCTTTGACCTTTGCCGCCTCTTCCTCAAACACCTTGATGAACTCATCTCCGATTACTTTGCGTTTTTGCTCCGGATCTTGGATGCCTTTTAAGCGAATAAGGAACCTTTTGCTCCTATCCACATAATCAAGATTCAAATGATACATGTTACGGAATATTTTCTTAATCTGTTGCGGCTCATCTTTGCGTAATAATCCGTTGTCTATAAAAATACTCCTTAAGTTTCTCCTTATGGACTTATGAATCAACAGGGCTGCTACAGAGGAATCCACGCCACCGCTTAACCCCAAGACTACCTTATCCTTCTTGCCCACAGTCTTTTTGATATTTTCTATGGCATCCTTGATAAAAGACTCCATGGTCCAGCGGCCCAGGCACCCGCAGATTTTAAATAAGAAGTTACTCAGTATCTGGTTGCCGCGCTCTGTGTGCGTAACTTCCGGATGAAACTGTACGCCAAAAATCCTGCGTTTCGAATTGGAAATAGCCGCTGTCGGCGCATTCATCGTGTGGGCGCTGGCTGAAAAACCCACAGGCAATTTCGTAACATAATCGCCGTGGCTGGCCCAACAGGTAAAATTTCCTGGCATATGACTAAAAATGTCGCGATTGTTATCGATGAACAGTTCCACTTTTCCGAATTCGCGCTCTTGGGTATGTTTGACTCTGCCTCCCAGCATTTTGGTTATCACCTGCATCCCATAACAGATGCCCAAGATTGGAACTCCCAGTTTAAAAATCCCTTTATCTGGACTTGGGTTCTTCTTGTCTGCCACCGATGCAGGGCTACCAGAAAGAATCAAGCCTTTCGGCGTCATCTTAGCTATTTCTTTGGCAGGCGTATTAAAAGGAATGATCTTGGAGAACACCTTGTTTTCCCGTACTCTTCTGGCGATCAACTGTGTGTACTGCGAACCAAAATCTAAAATGAGTATAGTTTGCCTGGTCATTTACCCATCCCTACCCTCTGGTCTACCTGAAAGATTTTTCCCTCTGTCTGTATGGAAGGAGCGATGATGATCTCCACATCGTGCATCTCTTTTAAATTCTGGGCACCCAGTGATCCCATGGAGGTCTTTAAAGCACCCATGAGATTCTGAGAACCGTCATCCACCTTGGCTGGTCCGAATAAAATCTCCTCTAATGTTCCTGTTGTTCCCACATAAATTCTCGTGCCGCGGGGTAAATTGACGTGGGATGTAGCCATGCCCCAGTGGTAACCTTTTCCAGGGGCCTCTTTGGCACGGGCAAAGCTGGAACCAATCATCACGGCATCTGCTCCGCAGGCAAAGGCCTTGCAAATATCTCCGCCCCGGCTCATACCACCATCCGTAATAATCGGGATGTACTTTCCGGATCTTTTGTAATAGAAATCTCTGGCACTGGCCGCATCCACCGTCGCGGTTACCTGGGGCACACCGATGCCTAATACCCCTCTGGTCGTACAGGCAGCTCCTGGACCAACACCGATCAAAAGGCCTGCAGCCCCTGTTTTCATGAGCTCAACCGTCGTATCGTAGGTAACGCAATTACCCACGATCACCGGAACCTTGATAGACTTACAAAATTTGTAGAGATCCAGACTCTTGTAGGCCCTAGAGAGGTGCTTGGTGGTGGTAACCGTGGATTGCACGACAAAAGCATCTATGCCGCTTGAAACCGCGATTTTTGCATACATCTGTGCATGAGCAGGTATGCAGCTAACTACAGCCGTTGCCTTCTTTCTTTTGATTTCAATGACACGCTTGGCGATTAATTTTTCTTTGATGGGTTTTGTATAAATGGATTGCATCAAAGTTGTAGCTTTTTGAGGAGTGGCCTTGGCAATTTTCTCAAGGACTTCATCAGGATTTTCATAACGGGTTTGCACGCCGTCGAGATTCAATACGGCGATACCTCCTAGCCTTGACATCTCCACTGCAAACTCCACATCCACCACCCCATCCATGGCCGCGGCAAGGATAGGAACCTCGAATTTTTTTCCGGCGAATTGAAAAGTCGTATCAACATCATTAGGGTCAAGTGTCCTTGAACCAGGCACCAGTGCTACTTCATCAAAACCATAACATCTGCGTCCGCGCCTGCCTATACCGAGCCATTCTGCCATCTTACTCTCCTCATTTTCCCCGCTAATCCTGAGTCGGGAAAATGATCCCGAACAAAGCGAGGGATTAAATTTTCTCTCACAAAGTAAAAATCAGTTAATTGATAGCAAGCCAAGCGAGGGATTTAACTTATTTAATATCAATGGGTTAACGCTTATTTGTCAACCAATAAAGTTGGGGGAATTTTACATCAAATGCCTGTCTTTGTCAACATTTATTTTTAAAACAAAAAGGCGCAGGTTTTTCGCACCTGCGCCTCTTTTTACTCCGAGCTCCGAGCTACGAACTACGAGCTATTTAATACATCCCTGCGCCATACCCGCCTCCGGGTGGCATAGGAGGCATCCCAGCCTTATCTTCCTTTTCAGGTCTATCCGTTACAATGGCTTCAGTCGTCAAAAGCAAGGCCGCAATACTGGCAGCATTCTGCAATGCAGAACGTGCCACCTTTGTCGGGTCAATAACGCCAGCCTCAATCATATTGACGTAAGCATCCTGATTCACATCATAACCGACATTGGTCTTTTCCTGCTTGACCCGCTGCACTACCACAGAACCCTCTAATCCGGCATTTTGAGCCAACTGCCTGATGGGCTCTTCAAGCGAGCGCTTGACAATATCCACGCCTATCTTTTCATCCTCTTCCAGCTTTAATTTGTCTAAGGTGGTGATTGTGCGCAGAAACCCCACTCCTCCGCCAGGGATAATCCCCTCTTCGACAGCAGCACGGGTAGCATGAAGAGCATCCTCCACGCGCGCCTTTTTCTCCTTCATCTCTGTTTCCGTTGCAGCACCCACATTGATGACTGCAACACCACCGGCAAGTTTCGCCAGCCTTTCCTGGAGTTTCTCTTTATCATAGTCAGAATCCGTCTCATCGATCTGTTTCTTGATCTGGGCGATCCTGCCATTGATATTCTGTGTCTTTCCAGCACCCTCGACGATGGTGGTGTTCTCTTTGTCGACCTTGATCCTTTTGGCCCGGCCTAAATCATCCAGGTCAACATTTTCCAATTTGATACCCAAATCTTCAGTTATCGCCTTGGGTGTAGTCGATGGTATGGTCAGCACAGCGATATCCTCTAACATAGCTTTACGCCTGTCGCCGTAACCCGGAGCCTTGACAGCACATACCGTAATCGTCCCGCGGATCTTATTAACCACCAATGTGGCCAGGGCTTCTCCTTCGATATCTTCAGCTATAAGCAACAGTGGCTTGCCCACACGGGCAACCTTTTCCAACAAAGGCAGCAGATCCTTAAGTGCTGAAATTTTCTTCTCATAGATGAGAATATAAGGCTCTTCCAATACGCACTCCATTCTTTCCGCATCCGTCACAAAATACGGGGACAGATACCCCTGATCAAACTGCATCCCCTCAACTACTTCCAGGGTTGTGGCCGTTGATTTGGCCTCTTCCACCGTAATCACGCCGTCTTTGCCGACTTTTTCCATGGCCTCGGCAATCAGGTCTCCAATAGTCGTGTCGCAGTTGGCCGCAATAGAGGCGACCTGTGCGACTTCTTTTTTATCTTTTATGGGAGTGGAAAGCTTTTTTAACTCTTCGATGACTTTTTCCACGGCCTTCTCAATACCGCGCTTTAAAGCCATAGGATTGGCCCCTGCAGTAACGTTCTTTAAACCTTCCCTATATATTGCTTCTGCTAAAATGGTGGCTGTGGTGGTGCCATCTCCAGCTGTATCCGAGGTCTTCTCAGCAACCTCTTTGACCATCTGGGCACCCATATTTTCATAGGCATCTTCCAATTCAATCTCTTTGGCTACGGTCACACCGTCCTTGGTGATGGTGGGAGAGCCGAATTTTTTATCCAGAACTACATTGCGGCCCTTGGGTCCCAGTGTCACTTTGACGGCCTTAGACAGCTGTTCGGCACCGCTTAAAATCTTGCGGCGTGCCTCGTCTTGAAACAATAATTGCTTTGCCATAACTCCTTTTCAAATACTACCAAATCCAAAAATTCATTTAAAAGTGCCTTTTGGTATTTATTGGTACTTATTTGGATTTGGGATTTAACCATTCTACTTTATAATCGCTAATATATCCTCTTCGCGCATGATGAGCAACTCTTCTCCCTCTTTGGTCGTTATCTCATTTCCGGAATATTTTCCGTATAAGACCTTGTCACCGACCTTGACTTCCAAAGGTGCTACGCTTCCGTTCTCCATTACTTTACCTTTTCCCACAGCTACGACCTTGCCCTCTTGAGGCTTCTCTTTGGCTGTATCTGGCAACACAATACCACCTTTTGTCTTTGCCTCTGCCTCCAAGGGCTTAACCACAACCCTGTCTCCTAATGGCTTTATTTCCATCTCCACCTCCTCTTACTTTAACTTGTTTAAAAGCCTTGGTTGCGTCTATCGTCCTACGGTTGCGCGGCTCGTATCGTTCTACGTCTTACGTTATACGTGACGTAACCGTAAAACGTTTGACGATTCCAGCTGCGAAACCACTCACCCTTTAACGCAACCCTATTTATTAGCACTCTTTACTCTGGAGTGCTAATTATAAATTAAAAAAATATTTTGTCAAGTATTTTTTTTGGCATAGTCATATAATAAATTCAATCCTTTCAGAGTCAAAGTTGCATCGATTTTGTCAATCTTGCGGCAATATCGGGCCATCAAACTTACATCCCCTCCTGTTGCAATGGCCAGCATCCTTCTCGTGCTGTTCTTCTTTATTCTGGATATGAGCATATCCGTCAAAGAGGCAAATCCGTAAACCACGCCACTACGCATGCTGCTTTTTGTGTCTTTACCTATGAATTCACTAGGCATACTTAATTTCAGCTGTGGCAGGAGTGCGGTACGCTCAGACAATGCCTCTAACGAAATCTTTAAACCCGGCACAATCAAACCTCCCTTATATTCCTTATTTTTCGAAACCACATCAAAGGTGATGGCTGTACCGAAATCCACGACAACAGCCGGCGCTCCATAAAGCCTTACCACAGCATAAGCATTGACTAAGCGGTCCTGGCCGACCTGAGCAGGCTTACGATAAAAATTTTTTATAGGTACGCACACATCCTTGCCTATAATAAGGGGGGGTAAAGGCAAGCAGCTTAAAACGCCTTTCACATGTCGTGTTGCCTCAGGAACAACGCTACAGATAATGGCCTGGCAAGGCTTAAAACAGCCTAATTTTTTCTTAAAAGTGACAAGACGAAGCTTATCGGTGGGGATATCGAACTTTCTGATCAGTTTCTTACCAATGAATATCCCAAAGGTTATGTTGGTGTTGCCGATGTCGATGGCTAATAACATATGCTAAATCCAAATTTCAAAATCCAAATATTACCAAACAAATCCCAATCTCAAAATCCAAAATAGTTTTGGATTTGGGATTTTGGATTTATTTTGGATTTTGTAGTATTTGGATTTTGGATTTATCATGTATTTTATTCAATTCTTTAATCTTATCCCTGATAACCGCGGCCTGTTCAAACTGAAGATTACGCGCAGCCAGCTCCATCTCATATTGTAACTCGGAAATGTATTTATTCAACTCAAACTCATCCCGTGCCTGGCCTGTGAGATCTTGCACGAATGTCTCTATCTCCTCTAAGTCCTCAATTCCCTTCTGAATAGCTTTCTGGATGGAGCGTGGCGAAATCTTGTTCTTTTCATTAAACGCCATCTGTATCTTTCTGCGGCGGTTACTTTCAGCAATAGCCTTTTTCATGGATTGAGTCAGTGTATCCGCATACATGATGACAGTTCCGTTTAGATTTCTGGCCGCACGGCCAGCGACCTGAATCAAAGACGTGACTGAGCGTAAAAACCCCTCTTTGTCTGCGTCCAAGATGGCGACAAGAGAAACTTCAGGAAGATCCAGACCCTCTCTTAAAAGGTTGATCCCTACCAGGCAATCAAATTCCTTCTGCCTGAGTTCCCTTAAAATCTTAGAGCGCTCGATGGTCTCAATCTCAGAATGTAGATATTTTACCTTCAGGTCCTTTTCCTGCAAATAATGTGTCAAATCCTCAGCCATCCTTTTGGTGAGCGTGGTCACCAGCACCCTCTCATTCTTTTGCGCCCTTGCCCTGATCTCCCCTATCAGGTCCTGTATCTGGTTTTCTGTAGGTCTTAAGAGCACCTCGGGGTCTACCAAACCAGTTGGCCTGATGATCTGTTCAATGGCTTTACCGCCACTCAATTTCAACTCATACTCATCCGGGGTCGCAGAAACAAAAACAGTCCTTTTGACCAGCTGAGAGAACTCTTCAAATTTCAAAGGACGGTTATCCAGGCAGGAAGGAAGCCTGAACCCATATTCCACCAGTATCTCTTTTCTGGCGCGGTCTCCCTCATACATCCCTCTGATCTGGGGAACCGTCACGTGCGATTCGTCTAAAATGGTAAGAAAATCTCCGGGGAAATAATCAATCATGCAAGAGGGCCGGGAACCGGGAGCTCGACCCGAGAGGTGCCTGGAATAATTTTCAATACCGTGACAATATCCGATCTCCCGCAACATCTCCATATCGTAATGCGTGCGCGATTCCAGACGCTGGGCCTCCAGCAACTTGTTCTTTCTTTTTAAGAATTCAAGCTGGTCTTTAAGCTCCCATTCAATGGTCTTGAGTGCAGATTCTATCTTGTCCTGCGAAACAATAAAATGCTTTGCCGGATAAACAGCAGCCCTTGTCAGGTTGTTCAAGATTTCGCCACTGACCGGGTCAACTTCAGAAATCTTTTCAATGGAATCCCCGAAAAATTCTATGCGCAAGGCCTTTTCTAGGTAGGAAGGGTAAATCTCGATACAATCTCCCCTGACGCGCATCCGGCCACGGATAAATTCATAGTCATTCCTCTCGTATTGTATCTGGATAAAGCGCAAGATCAGCTCATCACGGGAGACCGTCTGGCCCTTTTCTAAAAAAACCAGCATCCCTTGGTAATCCTCGGGGCTGCCCAGATTATAGATGCAGGAAACAGATGCCACGATTAAAACATCCTGGCGCGACATAAGGCTGGTAGTGGCAGATAACCTCAGGCGGTCCAGCCGGTCATTGATAGAGGCGTCCTTCTCTATGTAGGTGTCTGTAGAAGGAACATACGCCTCAGGCTGGTAATAATCGTAATAACTGACAAAATACTCTACCGCGTTATGGGGAAAAAATTCCCTGAATTCAGAATAGAGCTGTGCAGCGAGTGTTTTATTATGGGAGATGACTAATGTCGGCAGGTTGAGGCAGGCAATAACATTAGCCAGAGTAAACGTCTTGCCAGAGCCTGTTACTCCGAGAAGCGTCTGATGCTTCTTGCCGGATAAAATAGACCGGGTGAGCTCCTGAATGGCCTTGGGCTGGTCACCGCTAGGCTTGTAATGGGAGACCAGCTCAAACTTTTCCATAACTTATAGAATTTCCAGGCTTATGTCAACGGAATCAAAGGAATGAGTCAGGCTGCCGATAGAGATCGTATCCACACCTGTGGAGGCGATTTTTTTGATATTGCGTAGGGAAATATTGCCTGAGACCTCAAGCAGCGGGTGACGTCGGCTATATTGTTTATTGCGAAGCAACACCGCTTTTTTTATATCAGAAACGGTCATATTATCCAGCATAATAATATCGGGTTTTAAATCTAAAACATCCTGAAATTCATCAAGATGATTTACTTCAATTTCAATAGGCTTACCTTTGCGTTTCAAATTTTTCCACTTTTCCTTTAATCTTTGGGTGCCGCCGATAATCTTAAGATGATTATCCTTCACCAAAATCAACTCATCCAGTTTAAACCTGTGGTTGTATCCTCCCCCGATTCTCACCGCATACTTTTGCAGGATTCTTAAGCCAGGAATGGTTTTACGTGTATCCATAATCCGCACCTTATAAGGTTTGGCAGCCTCAACGAACTGACGCGTCCTTGTCGCTACACCACACAGAAGACTAAGGAAATTCAAAGCCACCCTTTCAGCGGAAAGGATCTCCTGAGCCTGACCCTGGATAAAAGCCAGAACCTCACCGTCGTTTACCTTTTGGCCATCTGAGACTCTGGGCTTGAAGATGATCCTCTTATCCATAAGCTTAAAAACCATACCAGCCAAGTTCAAGCCGCAAACTACGCAAGGTTGTTTAGCCACAAGAGCTGCCCTGATGTTTCTTTTGGAAATGAGAGCCTGGGTGGTGATGTCCTTCTTACCAATATCTTCTTTTAAAGCCTCTTTCAAAATGACTTTCATAAAGATAGCCTCTAACGTAATTCCTCACTCATCTGCTCCAGGCGCTTCAGTGTGCTTTGAATCTCTGTGATGCTTTCTCTTTCCTTCTGTACGACCTCCTGAGGTGCTTTTTTTACGAATTCGCTGTTTTTGAGCCTTGCCAATTTGTATTTCCTTATCTGCTTAAGATTCTTGATTTTTTCCTTTATCTTATGCTGCTCTTTTCCGATATCCAGCAGCCCTGTAAAATGCAGATAGACATCTATATCTTTTAGACAAGCGCTGATGGTGGCAGCTGGTCTCCTGCCTAACCCCAAAATATTCAATTCCTCTAAGCGCGCCAGATGGACAATCAAATTCTGATTAACTCTAAGCAGCGTAAGTTTGTTTTTTGAGTGGGACAAAATTGAGACTTTGACTTTTTGTTCAGGCTTGATCTCCAGGGAGCTGCGCAAATTTCTGATTTGTGTGATTACCTCAAATAAAAACTGGGCCTCTTTCTCTAAGGCCTTATCGATCATCTGTTCCTGTACATGCGGTAAAGGCTGAATCATGATACTCGCTGTCTCGCTGATTCGCTGATCCGTTGTCTTGTTAAGCCTATGCCATATCTCCTCAGTCACAAAAGGCATAAAGGGATGCAGGACCCTTAAAAACTTTTCTAGAACTTTAAACATCACCACCTGATTATGCTTATTTTTTATATCGGGCTTGACCAGTTCCAGATACCAGTCACAGAATTCATGCCAAAAAAATCCGTAAAGTATGTTGGCTGCCTCGTTGAACTGGAAATGCTCTAAATTCCTGTTGACCTGTTTAAGGACCGAATAAAAACGGCTGAGGATCCAACGGTTGATAAGGTTTAAATTCTCCTTTTTAAAAAATACGCACAGGTCTGACCTCGCCGCCTCGGCATCTAGGTTCATTAAAATAAACCGTGAGGCATTCCAAATTTTGTTGGCAAAATTCCTGCCCTGCTCAAATTTCTCTTTGGACAAAAACACATCCTGTCCAACGGCTGTGATGGATATCAGGCTGAAACGTAAGGCATCCGCACCATATTCGTGGACGACATCCAATGGGTCGATAATATTGCCTAAAGATTTGGACATCTTTTTCCCCTCAATATCCCTGACCGTACCATGGATGTATACATCTTTAAAGGGAATATCCTTCATAAACTCTAAGCCTGCCATGATCATGCGCGCCACCCAGAAAAAAATAATTTCAGGAGCCGTTACCAAAACTGAAGTCGGATAGAAATACTTTAAATCTTCTAACTTTTTCGGCCAGTAAAAGGTGGCGAAAGGCCAAAGCCAAGAGGAAAACCACGTATCCAGAACATCCTCATCCTGATAGATATCTGTCGAAGCGCAATCAGGACACTTTTCCGGTTTCACTCTTGAAACAATAATCCCTTTTGAATTTGTTTGGGATTTGGGATTTGGGATTTGGGATTTCCCCGTGTCCTGGCATTTTTTACAATAATACACGGGGACGCGGTGCCCCCACCATATCTGCCTTGAGATGCACCAATCCTGGATATTCTCCATCCAGTTAAGATACACCTTCGTCCATCGCTTGGGATAAAAACTTATCTTTCCTTTTTTCACCGCTACGATCGCCGGTTCACTCAATGGTTTCATTCTCACAAACCATTGTTTGGACAGATACGGCTCAATAATGGTATGACAGCGATAGCAATGGCCCGCAGAAAGTTCATGCGGTTGGACTTTTTCCAATAAGCCCTTTGACTTTAAATCCTCACACACGACTTCTCTGGCTTCAAATCTGTCCATATCCTGATAGTCGCCCGCATTATCGTTTAGCCGTCCATCCGTATGCATAATATTGATGAATTCCAGCTTATGCTTTTTCCCTAATACGTAATCATTCGGGTCATGGGCAGGGGTTACCTTGACACAACCCGTGCCAAACTTCATATCTACCATGCTGTCGGCAATGATCTTGATCGGCCTGTTCATCAGGGGCAAAATAAGGGTTTTGCCCACAAGATTTTTGTAGCGTTTGTCTTTGGGGTTGACGGCCACCGCTGTATCCCCCAACATCGTCTCCGGCCTAGTCGTAGCCACCACCAAATATTGCGGTATTTTTTGGCTCTTGGTTTTACTCCGAGCTCCGAGCTCCAAACTGCGAACTTCTTTGAGCGGGTATCTTAAGTAATAAAGATTCCCCTGCATCGTACGGTGCGGAGCTTCCTCATCGGATAGAGCGGTCTGGCAACGCGGACACCAGTTGATGATATAATGCCCCTGATAAATCAGGTCTTTTTCAAAAAGCCTGACAAAAACCTCCGTTACTGCCTTTGAATACGCCTCATCCATGGTGAAGCGGGTGCGTCGCCAGTCGCAACTGGCTCCTAACTTCTTAAGCTGCCGGATAATGGTAGAACCGTACTGTTCTTTCCAGTTCCAGACCTTTTCGACAAACTTCTCCCGGCCCAGATCCTGACGCCTCAGACCTTCTTTAGCCAGAGTTTTTTCCACGACATTTTGAGTGGCAATGCCAGCATGGTCTGTCCCAGGCATCCATAAAGATTCTTCTTGCTTCATGCGATGATAGCGGATCAGGATGTCCTGAATGGTATTATTCAGGGCATGGCCCATATGTAAAATACCAGTTACGTTAGGAGGTGGAATGACTATACAGAAAGGTTTTTTGCCTGCCTCACCGCTAGACTGGGCAGGATGTGAGTTTGCCTCAAAGAGGCACTTTTCTTCCCAGAATCGGTACCACTTATCCTCGGTCTCTTTAGGATTATACCGGGTAGGAATCTCATTCATCACTTAGGCTTGTCTTTCAGCAATTTATATTCAATACTATCCACTAAGGCCTGCCAACTGGCCTCGATAATATTTTCCGAAACACCAATGGTGCTCCAGGAATCCAGTTCATCCTGCGACTGGATGAGCACGCGCACCTTGGCAGCAGTGCCTGCCTTCTCATCCAGCACGCGCACCTTAAAATCAGAAAGATGCATTTTGGACAGAGTAGGATAAAAATCTTTGAGGGCTTTGCGCAAGGCATTATCCAAGGCATTCACCGGGCCGTCTCCTTCGGCAGCAGTATGCTCCTTGATCCCCTTTACCTTTAATTTGATAATCGCCTCTGAGGTGATCTTTTTGTCCGAAACCTTTTCAATAACTACCCGAAAGCCCTCTAATTCAAAAAACCTTTTAAATTTCTTAAGGGCCCTTTTCATCAACAACTCAAAAGAAGCCTCCGCAGCCTCAAAATGGAAACCTTGATGCTCCAGGTTCTGGAGCAGCTTCAAGATCTTCTTTGTTTTAGGATCCTCTTTTCTTAAATCCAGTTCCAGGTCTTTTGCACGCAGCAACACACCGGTCTTACCTGCCAATTCGGAGACAAGGATCCTGCGCTTGTTGCCAACAAGATGCGGCTCGATATGTTCGTACGTCTTAGGATTTTTCATCACCGCATTTATATGCACTCCTCCTTTGTGGGCAAAGGCGGATGAACCTGTATAAGGCTGATCGTTCCTCTGTCTCATGTTGCTGACCTCGCTTACAAAATGCGAAGCGTGAGTAAGCTGCTTCAACTGTTCGTCGCTAAGGCAATTTATTCCCAATTTAATCCTTAAGTTGGCAATAATGGGAATGAGATCCGCATTACCGCAGCGTTCCCCATAACCGTTGATCGTGCCATGGACCATATCCGCACCTGCCTCAACAGCTGCAATGGAATTGGCAACGGCAAGCCCTGCGTCATTATGGCAATGGATGCCTAGATGCACTTTGATTTCTGGACGGATTTCTGAAACGACTCTGGAAACCCGCGAAGTCAAGCTCCCGCCGTTGGTATCACAAAGAATTACAGCCTTGGCCCCGGAAGTTTGAGCCATCAGCAAGCACCTCAGGCTGTAATCCTTGTTGGCTTGATAGGCATCGAAAAAATGCTCGGCATCATAAAAAACAACCAACCCTCGGGAAACTAGGAAACTGACCGTATCCTGGATCATGCTCAAATTTTCATCCAACGTAGTCTTTAGAACATCCGTAATATGCAAATCCCAGGTTTTACCAAATACCGTTACGATCTTGGCCTTAGACTTCAGGAGCGCTTTAAGATTGGGGTCAAGGCTTGCTTTGGTGTGGGGTTTGCGTGTTGAGCCGAAGGCTACCAATTTGCTTGTTTTAAGACGGGACTTGGACATCTTCAAATAAAACTCCATATCCTTAGGATTGGAACCTGGCCAGCCGCCTTCGATGTAATGGATCCCCAATTTATCCAATTCCCTGGCGATGAGGACCTTGTCCATCACCGAATAAGAGATACCTTCTCCCTGAGAGCCATCGCGTAATGTCGTATCGTATAGTTTAACTTCAGTCATTTTAGTCTCCTCACCCCTTACTTCTTGGCTAAACCAAACTTTGTATGCAAAGCCCGTACAGCCGTTTCTGCAAATTTTTTCTGGATAATACAGGAAATGCTGATATCGGACGTAGAGATCATCTCGATATTGATTTTATGCTCTGCCAGCACCTCAAACATCTTGGCCGCAACTCCAGGATGAGACTTCATGCCCACGCCCACGATCGAGATCCTGGCAATATCCTCATCCACCAATACATCAGAAGCCTGGATACGGCGAGCCACAAGCCTGGTGACCCTGGCGGTCTTACGCACCTGTGTCTTATTGACGGTAAATGATATATCGGTCTTGCGGGTATGACTGACATTTTGCACGATCATATCGACATTCAGGCCCTTTTTGGATAATTCAGTAAAAATCTTAGCCGCCACCCCAGGCCTGTCCGGAACGTCTCCAATTGTAATTTTAGCCTCATTCTTATTAATGGTTATGCCGCTGACCACTACATCTTCCATCTTCTTAGCCTCCTTCATGATCCTGGTCCCGGTCTTCTCAAGAAACGAGGAACGTACGTGTATAGGCACATTAAATTTTTTGGCGACTTCAATGGAGCGGGCCTGCATGACCTGGGCACCGAGTGATGCCATCTCCAGCATCTCATCGTACGTGATAGTTTTTATCTTTCTGGCCCGTGGCTCAATACGCGGGTCTGTCGTATAGATACCAGCTACATCCGTATAGATTTCACACTCGCGCGCTCCCAATTCTTTGGCCAAAGCCACAGCCGTTAAATCCGAGCCGCCCCTTCCCAAAGTGGTTATATCCTGCTTTAAAGTCACTCCCTGAAATCCAGCCACAATTACAATGCGCCCCCGCTTTAACTCCTCTTTTATCTTTTCGGTATTTATCTTTATGATTCTGGCGCGAGTGTGGCTGGTATCAGTAATGATGCCCACCTGAGCGCCAGTGAATGATATAGCTTCCTCACCGAGGTTATGGATAGCCATGGCTAAAAGCGCCACGGAAATCTGCTCTCCCGTAGACAAAAGCATATCCATCTCACGCTCAGGAGGTTCGGCATGGATCTTATTGGCCAGCGCAATAAGTTCATCTGTCGTATCTCCCAGAGCAGAAACCACGACCACCAGGTCAAAACCTTTTTTCCGATAATCCACCACGCGCCGGGCGACATTCTGAATCTTTTCTACGTTCGACACAGAAGAACCGCCGAATTTCTGAACAATCAAGCCCCTATGCATGATTCTTTCTCCTTAATATTTTCGGTAACACTTCAAGGGCCATAAATACAGCCAAAATGATTAAGAGAACGGATATTACAAAAAGCAGGATTTCCTTGTTTTTAAAATATTTTACAGCCTGAAATCCTAAAGCCGTTACTGTCGTGATAAGCATAAAAAAGCTCGGCCATAAGGTCATGGCTATAGATTTCCCGCGTGATAAAAGCCAGCAGCTTAAGACGAATAAAGTCAAGGCAGCAACCAGCTGGTTGCTAGCGCCAAAAACAGGCCAGATCTTCTGCCACTTACCGCTAAAGGCAAGGACAGCACTTACGGCCACAATTATCAGGGTAGCAAAATAACGGTTTTTGAGATTGAAAAGCTCTCCTGTCAAATAACGCGCAATGCGGGTAGCAGTATCCAACGTCGTAAGGATAAACGCATTTAAAATAGTTATTGCAATAAAAGAACCATAACCACCCAGAATATTCTTACTCATTATGCCGTAGCCTTTGGCATAGATACCGATGGGGCCTAAATTCTTTAGTTCTGCCTGAAAACCCTCTCCTTTTTTGAACAAAATGGCGCAAGAGAGGATAGCCAAAATTGCCACCACTCCCTCCGCAACCATAGCACCATAACCTGTTCTTTTGGCGTAGCGTTCATTGGCCAGCTGTTTTGACGTGGTGCCACTGGCAATGAGGGAGTGGAACCCTGAGACAGCACCACAGGCCACTGTCACAAAAAGCATGGGCCAAAGATAACCCTCGCCTGAAGACCAGGCATGAAAATAAGGCATGGTGATAGAAGGCCTTGATAAAAACAGACCGATGTAGCCAAAACTCATTCCCAAAAGCAATAAGAAACTTGAAAGGTAATCACGCGGTTGCAAAAGGATGTTGACCGGTAATATGGAAGCTATAAAACTATAGACGAACAAAATGACGAGCCAGATAGAAAAGCTTGAGCTTACGGGAAAGACGTTTCCCAAAAGGATCAATCCTGTCAGCAACAAAAGACCCAATAAGGTCGTCAAGATACTATTCGTGCGCAGATAATACAAGAGATAACCAATGAGCATAGCCACAGGTATCAGCCCTAAAGAAGGAACCACAATCTTTGGCTCCTTGACAAAGGTATCGGCGCATAAATAGGCAAACACCGCAACAACCAAAATTAAGGCCAACCAGACAAATAATGAGAAAATAATCTTAGCGCGTTTTGAGATAACATGATTTGCGATATCCGCTACACTTCCTCCGCCCTCTCTGACAGAGATTATCAGAGCGCCGAAATCATGGATCCCGCCGATGAAGATAGTGCCGAATATCACCCAGAGAACAGCCGGAAACCACCCCCAGAGCATAACCGCAATCACCGGGCCGATGATGGGACCGGCGCCGGCAATAGAACTGAAATGGTGGCCGAATAAAACAAGCCAATTCCTGGCCGGAATATAATCAACGCTATCGAATTTCGCGTAAGCCGGTGTTGACCTTTTAGGTTCGATTGCCACAAGAGACTCAAACTTCCTGGCATAGAAGCGGTAAGCCCAAATGAATAATACGAAGGAAATTGTAACAATGAATAAAGAATTCATCTTTTTATAAAATAATCCATCAACTCATACCCTTTGTCAAAATAAAGGTCGGACTTCTGAGCTTCCTTTTCACTGTAATTGAGAAAATCCTTGGGCTCGATGCCAGTTCCATAAATGCCGAAAGGCACTTTGTCGCGCGTATGGGTCTTAACAGAAATGGGTGTGGCATGGTCTGGCATAACCAAAATTCTAAAATCACCTTTGTCCCTGAATGCCTCCATAATAGTACCCACAACGAGCTGATCGAACCTCTCGATAGCTGTTATCTTTTCCCTCAGGTCTCCGTTATGTCCTGCCTCATCGGGCGCTTCCACATGCACAAAAACGAAATCATTTTTCTGCAAGCTCTTAACAGCTGCCTTTGCCTTTCCTTCATAATCGGTATCATAATAACCCGTTGCACCTGGAACATTTATCACCTGAAGTCCCAACACCTTTCCCAGACCCTTGATCAAGTCCACGGCAGAAATAACGCTTCCTTTAAGGCCGTATCTATCCGCAAATTTTGGCATGGAAGGCCTGCAGCCCTGGCCCCAGAGCCAGATCATATTGGCTGGATTTTCTTTCAGGTCGATTCTGACCAAGTTGATCTCATGTCGCTCTAAAATCTTTCGCGAATCTTCCATTAGCTTGATGATGATATCCGCTCCCTCTCCTTTGGGCAGATTCTTAACAATTGACTGACCCACAATATCGTGTGGAGGTTTACACACCAACTTCTCTAAATGTTCGTTAATCCCTTGTTTGACCAAAAGAAGATGACGATAACTGACACCCGCATAAAATTTAAAACGTTCTGTCCCCAAGTTCTGGTCGATAGATTTTATGATGAGTGTGGCCTCTTTTGAACTGATGTGTCCAGCGCTGTAGTCTGTAAGAGAATCTGCCGACGCGGTGACCAGATTACAACGAAAAACAACATCTTCCTCTTCCAATGTGATACCTAAATTAGCAGCCTCTAAAGGGCCCCTGCCTGTATAATACGTTTCAGGGTCATAGCCGAAAATAGTTAAATGGGCAACATCCGAGCCAGGGACCGCCTTATCCGGTATAGTCTTAATTCTACCCAAGATGCCTTTCTGGGCAATAGAGTCCATATAGGGTGTGCGTGCTACTTCCAGGGGTGTACGCTGCCCTAATTCTTCTATAGGGTAATCGCTCATCCCATCCCCGACTAGCACAATGTATTTCATCCTTTTTTCCTTCTCCCCTAAGGAATCTCTTTTAAAAGATTATCAACGAGTTCCCTGCGGGAATGATAACTCCTTGTGACCTTTTTCCTGTCTACGATCCAGGCACGATAGGAATAGGAGCTGACGCAGTTGGCCACCACGCAATCGCAACCAGAATCTCTAATCAGCGACCTGGCCAGTTGAATCAAGTGCCTCTTTGAGATTTGAGGCAAAAATTTAAAACCCACCAAAAAAACATCTCTATCACATCGCTTAATCGAATTTATTATTTTGTAAGTAGGCACAAGTTCCAGTTGCCAACGTCTTAAATCTGATTTTACCTTTTGTTTATAAAAAACTTTAGGCCTGTAATCTGAGACAGCAGCCGAATGAAAGACATAATCAAAATGTCTTTTTTTTAATTCTTCTTTAATCAAACGCTTGAGCTCCTCAAAAAAACGAAAGCGTATGACCCTGATTTTTTTTTGATCAAAGGGCGTTTCTACAGGTCCTAGCATAAAATGCACCTTTGCGCCCAGACGCTGCAGACTTTGCGCAAGCAACATGCCAGTTTCACCTGTCGCGCTATTACTGATAACCCTGACGCGATCTATGGCAACCCACGTTGGCCCGGCTGTAATTAAAACACTCTTATTTTTGAAGCTCATTGATTCAAATTCCAAGCACCAAGCACCAAATTCCAAATAAGCTCCAAATTCCAATTACCAAAATTCCAAACTTGCATGTTTCGGTCATTGGGATTTGGATATTGGAATTTATTTGGAATTTGGGATTTGTGATTTGGGATTTCATTAATATCCTATTTCGCTTAACACAGCCCTAAGATTCGCCTTGATCACCTTAGGTTCCGTAAGCGTGTGAATCGCCCTGTCAGGGTCTTTCAGGCCATGTCCTGTTAAAATGCAGACGATCGTGTTTTTGCTTTTATCGGTTTGAAAGTTAGTTTTAAAAAAACCAAACTCCAGCAGCTTCAGAAATCCAGCGACAGAGGCTGCTGAGGCAGGCTCGACAAAAAGACCTTCTTTTTCCGCCAATAACTTGTAGGCCTGAAGGATCTCCTCGTCAGAGATCATATCAATAAGCCCCCTGGATTCATCGCGCGCATCCAACGCCTGCTTCCAGCTCGCCGGATTACCGATACGGATAGCCGTAGCCAAAGTCTGCGGCTTTTCTATCGGATGGCCTTTAACGATGGGAGCCGCACCCTCAGCCTGAAACCCGCACAACCTGGGCAAACTCCTGATTTTGTTCAGGCGCCTGTATTCCTTATAACCCTTCCAATAGGCCGTGATATTACCCGCATTTCCAACAGGCATCACCTGGAAATCCGGCGCCTCCTGTAACGCATCGCAGATTTCAAAACTGGCTGTCTTCTGACCTTCGATGCGGTAAGGATTCAGGGAATTAACCAGTTCTATGGGGAATTTTGAGGTGATCTCCCGGACCAATTTTAACGCATCATCAAAATTTCCGTCAATGGCCAGTACTTGTGCGCCATGGATAAGCGCCTGGCTTAACTTACCTAAAGCAATGGCGCCGCTAGGAATCAACACGATACATCTCATACCAGCCTTGGCCGCGTAGGCAGCAGCTGAAGCAGAAGTATTACCAGTAGAAGCGCACATAACCGCCGTTGCTCCCTCTTCACGGGCCTTAGAGATCGCCACGGTCATGCCTCTGTCTTTAAAAGAGCCCGTGGGGTTGAGGCCTTCAAACTTAAGATAGACCTTAAAATTTTTTCCTGCCAATTCACTCAAGTTGCTGGAAAATAACAGAGGGGTGTTTCCCTCTTTGAGTGTCACAATGGGAGTTTTCTCTGTTACGGGCAGATACTCCCTGTATCTGTCTATCACGCCGTTGTAATTTGCAATCTGTAATCTGCCTGCTTGCCGGTTAGGCTGGGAATTTGAAATTGCCATTATGAGGGCTCCTCTATCCTTATTGCCACGGACACCTGTTTTATCACATCTAAACGATCGATCATCTTTAGGGCGCTGCGCAGATTTCTTTCTTTAGCCTCATGGATCACCATGACGATGGGAACCACCTGTGTTTTCCTTCTGGCTTTCTGAGTCACAGAAGCAATGCTGATGCCGAATTTGGCCAGGATCCCGGAAATCTTGGCCAGCACGCCAGGCCTATCAAGCGCCATAAAACGGATGTAGGAACTACTCTCAAATTCATCTTGCCTGCGCAACCTTCTTATAGATTTGTCAACGATGTTAGTTAAGGTTGGTCGGAAAAGGCCGGCTTTTATATCCTGGACGAGGTCCACGACATCAGCAACTACAGCACTGGCTGCGGATAACTGACCTGCGCCTGGTCCGCAAAAAAGGAGATCTCCTGCCAGGTCGCTGGAGACATAGATAGCATTGTTGACTCCTGATACAGAAGATAAAAGATGGCTGGATGCAATCAATGTAGGATGCACCCTGACCTCTAACTCATCACCCTCTTTCTTGGCGATAGCTAATAATTTGATCTGAAAACCCAGCTCTGCTGCGTATTCCACATCCGCTAACGATATGCGGGAAATTCCTTCAACAAATACGTCCTCCAGCAAGATATGTCTACCGAAACAAAGATACACCAGCAGTAATAATTTATGCGCCGAATCAATGCCTTCTACGTCAAGCTTGGGATCTTTTTCTGCAAAACCTTTGGCCTTGGCTTCTGTCGAGGCTTGAGCAAAAGTAACATGACGGCCTGACATCTCGGACAAGATATAGTTAGAAGTGCCGTTTAATATACCAAAGATGCTGTTAAAGCGGTTGGCGACCAAACCCTCCCGCAAGGCCTTAATGATCGGTATACCGGCTGCTACCGAGGCCTCGAAATAAATATTCTTGCCTTTCTCTTGAGCCAAGGCAAATAATTCCTGTCCGTCGCTAGCAAGCAATGCCTTATTGGCGGTAACAACACTCTTGCCTTTCTTTAATGACTCCATGATGTACTCTTTGGCCGGATGCCTGCCGCCCATCAGTTCAATAATGATATCGATTTGGGGATCATGGATCAGCTCGTACGGGTTGCGGGTCAACAAACCTTTATCCACGGAAACGTTTCTCTTAGAGGCAAGATCCTTATCGCAAATTTTTCTGACACAGACCTCCATCCCGATCTTATCAGTTAAGAATGATTTCTTTTCGCGCAAGATCTTGACCACGCCACTGCCCACATGACCGAATCCGATTAATCCCAAATTGATCTTTCTCATAACTTATCCTTTCTTCAAGTAATAGTCCACTGTCTCGCTGATAATCCTGCGGTGTTTTTGGTCAACTGTCAAAAACATCAATCTTGTGTCGTAGATAAGATTCTTGGTGATCTCCTTTGATTCTAAAACCTTGGCGGTGAGCCGGATGGGGTCAGGGTCAAAAGGCAACCGGATCTCCAAAGACAGTTTCGTACCTGGCTTGAATTGCCTGTTGGTGGTCAGAAGCATCCCGCCGAGGCTTACGTTTTTTGTCTGCGATATATCTATATTATCTATTTCATCAATGACCCGGTAAGCTACAATGAACCGTCCTGTGATGCGGATATGCTGCCTTCTTTCTGGTCCTGAATAAGCCATCGTTGACCTCCTTTTCGGCTTTCGTCTGCCCTTAGTCTAAAGAAGTAAATACTTCTGTCGGACAGAGAAACCGAATCTTGTCCTCACCCACCCGCTGTCTCTGTGCTCGGACTTCAGCCAGCCTGTCGGCTGGCTTCCGTTCCCAGTGCTCCAAACCTGCTTCTCATTTTTTGGCGAAACAGGAAAAAAACAAAATTCTTTTTTCCGCCGTCTTTTCTCCTTGGGCAAATTTAGGGTGGGGGAAAAATTTGCCCTGTACTTCATCAGTGATGTATTTTACTTATTTATATCAAATAATGCGCCAGAAATCAATAAAAACAGAGCTTTCCTACTCTAACCAAAATTAAATTGAAAATGTTCTTTGAGTATAATATAATAAATAACGTTCTCCATAGGGTACCAAACCATAAACCAAAAACAAAAGGGTGATTAATAGTGGAACCGTACCGCATCATGCTAGTCAGCGTATGCAACCCAACCAATTGGAAAGATGTCAGATCACCAAATCTTGGTTTGGCTTATCTTGCCTCCTCGATACGCAAACATTTACCAGGTATAAAATTCTTATTCCGAATTGTGAACAAAAATATCTTTTACGAAGCTAACAAATTTCGCCCACATCTCATCGGCCTATCCACTTTTAGCCCTACTTTCCAATATGCCATCCATTATATAAACAAACTTGCTGTTCGAAAAATACCCATTATTCTCGGGGGGCCTCATATTTCTGTCTTGCCGTGCTGCTTACCCAAAAATGCCACAGCTGCTGTTCTAGGAGAAGGAGAAAACACCTTCACTGAACTCGTAAAGACTGCTCTCGACGGTCCAATAAAGCCCAACAACCTTTCCTCTATCCAAGGCATAGCTTTTTGGGATAGAGATACACTAATAGAAACTGAGCCTCGACCACGAATACAAAACTTAGACATCTTATCGCCCCCTGCGCGTGACCTTATACCTGTACATCCACATACTTCAATGATTACCTCTCGAGGCTGTCCTTACCGCTGCACCTTTTGCCTTACATCTCCTTTTTGGGATACTATACGTTACCATTCTGCTGAATACGTTGGAAATGAAATCGAAATGTTAGTCCGAAAATTCAAGGTTAAATTTATTAGCTTTTATGATGATCTTTTTATTGGGAAACAAGAACGCCTAGTTGAAATCATACATATCTTAGAAAAGCGTGGTCTTTTAGGAAAAATTTCCTTTAGCTGCAACGCTCGCGTGGACCTTGTTAATGACAAACTTATTTCACTGCTTGTACGCCTGGGTGTTAAATATGTTACCATGGGACTAGAATCCGGTGATGACGAAACCTTAAAGTATCTCAAAGGAGGAGATATTACCGTAAGTCAAAATCAACATGCGATTCGAATTCTTCAAAAAAATGGGATCAAAATTAATGCTTACTTCATTATTGGTTCGCCGTTGGAAACTCAAGAAAAACTTGATCGCACATACAACTTCATACGCAAAGCAAACATAGATCTTATTTCAGTGAACTGCCTATCACCTTTTCCTGGTACGCCAGTATGGGAATATGCAAAAGAAAATGGATTAGTATCCGAGGAATCATTTGATTGGTCTTTAATGGAAAACAACGTCACTGGATCTAGTCAAAATCTTAACAAATTCATATGTCTTTCTAGATATCTCGACAAAGAACAGCTATTTAAACAATTCAAAAGGTTTCGGCGATTGGAAACAAGACGAAACTTTTCAAGAATATGGAAACATCCCCTGCGTGGCTATATACTCCGTATGAGTTTTAAGATTGCCCAAACATATCTACGCAATAGGTTAAGAAATAGCCAACAAGAGGTTAAAATAAGTTAGCCGCATTCAAAGGCAATCTCAAAATAACTCTTACCATCAAATCTCAAAATATCAAGAGGCTACAATAATCGTCTAATTTAAGGGATAATTCCTTATAATGTATGTAGATAACTTCTGACACCAAAAAAAAGCACGGAAGCATAGATAATAGATTTTTTTATTTGATTCTTTTTTAATAAGAATTCTCACCGGTTCCAAAATAACCACCAGTGAAAATGTCACCTTTGGGATGAAGAAGTCGTAATCAATTAGATTATAGACAGAAGACCGCTTTTCTTTCGGTAATGTTCTATAATTCCTGTATTATAAAAGAACTTACGAAAAGAAATTTTTGCGAAAACGTAGTCGAAAAATTTTAATTTATCTCTAAAAAATCCGCAAAGTCAAATCTGGTCGGGGCGGACAGACTTGAACTGTCGACCTCTTGAACCCCATTCAAGCGCTCTAGCCAAACTGAGCCACGCCCCGATTTTCCAGCTATTCCTTATCGGAAAATCGTACTCTCGCTAATACCGAAGCCGGAGTACGCTACTCCTCCTTCTTCTTACGCGCCATCAAATCTGTAAACGCCTTAAGAGGAGGTTTATGTCTATAAAGAACATTGTAAACTTCTCTGGTTATCGGCAGATCAACCTTATTTTTCAGGCCTAAGTAATAGGCTGACTTTGTTGTGGGAATGCCTTCTGCGACCATGCGCATTTTAACCTGGATGTTGCGTAAAGTTTGACCTCTTCCGATTTGAAGACCTACAAACCTGTTGCGGCTATAGGGACTTACACAGGTCGTGACCAAATCTCCCAAGCCGCTTATTCCGCTAAAGGTCTCAACCTGGGCACCCATGGCATAGCCCAATCTTGAAATTTCAGCCAATCCCCGGGAAAGCAAGGCAGCCAGCGTATTGGTGCCAAAGCCAAGTCCGTCGGAAATCCCGCAGGCAATCGCGATAATGTTTTTAAGACTGCCGCCCAGCTCCACCCCTATCACATCCTCATTTGTATAGACCCTGAAGCGGTCAGTCATAAATATATCCTGTAGATATTTTTTAAGTCTTATGTCGTGGCTGGCTATGACGGCAACAGTAGGTAACCCCCTCGCAACTTCATGAGCGATCGTCGGTCCGGAAAGGACCACAAGTCTTACGCGTCCTAATTCCTCATAAATAACCTGAGACATCCTTTTCAAGGTTCCCATCTCAATGCCTTTGATGACGCTGACAAAGACCGCTTCGCGGCAGTGGACAATCGGTTTCATCTTTTTCAAGACTCGTCGCAAGTATTGCGAAGGAATCGCCAGAATAATAACTTCTTTTCCTGATAAGGCCTTGCGCAAATCTGCTGTCAGGGTTATCTTTTTGGGTATGGGAACCCCTGCTAGAAACCTGGGATTCTGCCTCTTGCTGTCCATATAAGATATATAGTCAGGAAAGGCACCCCAGATCGTCACATCAAACCCTTTTTTAAAAAGGAGTATTGCCAGGGTGGTACCCCAACCGCCGTCACCTAAGACAGCGATATCAACTTTCTTCATCTTGCCTTCCTGATAATTCTGTTGCAAAATGCATCTTCGGATAAATATGCGTCAGGTTCTTCTCTTCGCGCGTAAGAAACTGCACGCCAACATCAAATGAATCTCTTGCTTTACGCGCGATCCTGACGACCTTGCCGATAATGCCATTTTGATAAACCAGGGCCCTTTTTTCCAGTTCCTCGCAGATACTTAACGTGGCGCGGTCGAAAGAGAGCCACACAAAATCTCCGTGTTTGAGCTTTTCTCTCATATTGCACAACAGGCCATTCTGACTGATATTCGAGGTATAACCTTCAAGCAGCATGGAAATTGTTTCCTTCTTACAAACTTTGAATTGAAGTGGAGTTCTAAATTCTAACCTTAAGAATTTCCTGCGGTCCGGTTCCTTATAAACCTTTTTCATTTCTTAGGTGCCTCTCCTTGAAATGCCTTTTAAGTCGACTCCCTGCAATGCTAATGGACTGGGTTTATTCGTACGCATCTTGGCCAGATCCCAGGCGTAATCATAAAGGTGCAAGCCTTTACTTACCGCGATGATCTCGCCGTCTTCTACTCCAATCTCATCCGCCATGTATTGTTTGACCAACTGTAGGCCACCACAATTAGAAGGAAAGCCTCCCCACAAGTCCCAGGATCGAAAATATAAAATGAAATGCAGTTTCCCGTAACGCACTCTTGTATCGATAAGTCTCAGGCACGGCGGATCAGCCAATTTTATGTCAGAGGGCATGCCGATCTCCATGACTGCCTGATTGGTTCCAAAACCTTGCATTTTGTAAATCCTGATAACCTCTTCAATCTGATTCACATGAAGGGGCATCTCTTTAATCAACTCATCCTGACCTTGCCTTACCTTAACTTTAGGGTCCACTAATCTTTCGCCATATGTATAATCTTCTGTCTCGGTTTTTTGACCGGTGAGAAGATAACTCAGATATCCCTGGATATAATCCATATCTGTCGGCGCAGGGATACTCATACCCTCCGGAATCATGGGAATAATCTGGTGCGAAGGTTTCCTTACCCTGATGGTTACAAAATCAAACTCAAGACGCTTCTGACCTTCGTAACTTCCGCGAGTGATGGTATACACGTGACCTTTATCCAAAATCTGCGACAGACATTGAAACCACGCATCATCCAGGTCAAAGGCGTCTATAAAGACGGGTTGTAAAAGTTCTTTTTCCATGGGTTGTGCACTCATTTAAGCGAGCGATCGGAATCGAACCTGTCGCTCACTTCGTTCGCTCCTTAGGAGGGGGCATGCCCCCTCCTAACGTCCGCCGGTGGCAGACTGTTCTCCCCCAATCGTGGGGGACATCACTTTGGGGGAATTAAAACTCCCACACACCCTTGGGGTTCGATTACTATAAGCGGGAGAGGGGAATCGAACCCCCATATATAGCTTGGAAGGCTATTGTTCTACCACTGAACTACTCCCGCGAAA
>Ga0111184_1028_pt1 | contig 59078 bp, 54 predicted proteins | sample DeeMarSWOR324_28_FD_80241 | JGI IMG/M metagenome (GOLD analysis project Ga0111184, IMG submission 80241) | Omnitrophica WOR_2 bacterium SM23_72 | reverse complement strand
GTGGATATCCAAGAGTCCGGATCTATTACTGTACCTGCCAAAAGATTTGGAGATATTATTCGAGAATTACCCCTTGATTATGTGGATATTGCCACAAAAAAGAATAATCTCATGACCATTGATGTTAAATCCTGTCAATTTAAAATTATGGGGTTGGGAAAAGAAGAGTTTCCCAGGTTGCCAGAGTTTAAGGATAAAGAGGTCATCAAGCTCGAACAGGCCCTTTTAAAACAAATGCTTAATCTTACCTCTTTTGCGGTGTCTTTTGATGAGACGCGTTATATTCTTAACGGAATCCTGTTTAAGATAAACAAAAACATTTTTTCATTAGTGGCTACAGATGGCAAACGATTAGCGATTATTGAAAAAAAACTTAACAATATTATAGATAAAGATATTTATATGATCGTGCCCATCAAAACAGTTCATGAGTTAAATCGTAATCTTCAAGAAGAAGGTGAACTGTCCATGGTTTTAGGCACGAATCAGGCAATGTTTGATTTAGGGAACATTGTGATTATTTCGCGCCTTATTGAGGGGGAGTTCCCTGAATACCAACAAGTTATTCCTCCTGCCTCGGAAAATGTATTAAGGGTGAATCGCACAGAGTTGATGTTGGCTGTTAAGAGAGCCTCTTTGCTTTCCACGCCGGATTATCAGGCAGTCAAACTGGAGGTTTTTAAAAACAAGTTGGTTCTTTCCAAATCAACCCCGGATGTGGGCGAGTCACGCGAAGAGCTTGTTGTGGATTATCAGGGCAAGGAGATGGTGATTGGTTTTAACCCCAATTATTTAATAGATGTTTTAAAAAACCTTACAGAAGATATAATTGGGTTTGAGTTGACAGACAGCGAACAGCCAGGCGTGATACGCTGTGATGGTTATGTGTATATTGTATTACCCATGCGTCTTAGTTAAATGTATAAAGTTAAAGATATCGTCCATGGTGTTATGGAAGATTGGATTGCCAAGAGGGAAGGGGTAGGGCCAGACGCACCATGCGCCTTTTTAAAAAAGGCCTTGACAAAAAAAGAGTTGGCGCATATAAAGTTTAATTATTTTAAAAAGGGCATTCTGGGAGTATATGTTGATTCCTCTGCCTGGCTTTATTCGTTCAATTTAAAAAAAACCGATTTATTGGAGAGGTTGCGCAAGGTCGAAAGCGGCATTAGGGACATTCGTTTCCGTATCGGGGTAATCAGGTGAGCAAGAAAAAACATAAGAAGGACAAAAAAGTAGAACCTGCTCCTCAAAAACCAGCTATCAAGGGTAAATCCTATGATGCTACCACGATTCAGGTTTTAGAAGGCACAGAGGCTGTGCGGCGCCGGCCCGCCATGTATATCGGAGACACGTCCGTACGCGGCCTGCACCATCTTGTTTATGAGGTTGTGGATAACAGTGTGGATGAGAGCTTGGCTGGCCACTGCACCTTTATTGATGTCGCCATCCATCCGGACAACAGTGCCAGCATTACAGATAACGGCCGCGGTATCCCGGTCGATATCCATAAAACAGAAAAGAAGCCGGCTGTAGAGGTTGCCCTGACTAAACTGCATGCAGGGGGCAAGTTTGACCATAGGGTGTATAAGGTATCTGGTGGTTTGCACGGGGTGGGTGTCAGCGTAGTGAATGCGTTATCTGATTGGCTGGAGGTTGAGATTAAGAGAGACGGAAAGATTTACCACCAGCGCTATGAACGCGGAAAGACGGTTTCCAGGCTCACTGTTATCGGAAAAAGCCAGCATACAGGCACCAAGGTGACTTTTAAGCCTGACCGCACTATTTTTAGTAAAATAGAGTTTTCTTATGATACCCTGGCCCAACGCTTGAGAGAACTTGCTTTTTTGAACAAGGGCCTGAAAATAAAACTTGAAGATGAGCGAACGGACAAGGAGAGCGTCTTTGAGTTTGGCGGCGGGATCGTGTCTTTTATAGATTACCTGAACAAGAACAAGAATCCGCTGCACAGCAAAGCCATCTATTTTCAAAAAGAGCAGGATGAAGTCATTTTAGAAGGAGCCCTGCAGTATAATGACGGATATGCGGAGACGCTCTACTCTTTTGCCAATAATATCAATACGATAGAGGGGGGCACGCACCTTTCAGGTTTTAAGTCAGCATTAACGCGCGCCATTAATCAATACGCCAAATCTAAAAACCTCCTTAAAGATGATATTACTATCGCAGGGGAGGATGTACGTGAGGGCCTGACAGCTGTTGTCAGCGTCAAGGTGCCTAATCCGCAATTTGAAGGACAAACCAAGACCAAGCTCGGGAATTCTGAAATCGAGGGTCTGGTTGCCTCAGCGAGCCTGGAGGCTTTATCAGGGTTTTTTGAAGAGAATCCTTCGGTTGCCAACAGAATCATAGACAAGGTCATAGTGGCCTCGCGCGCGCGGGAGGCTGCTCGCAAAGCCCGGGAGTTAACCCGTAGAAAAGGGGCCTTGGAAGGAGCTGGGCTTCCGGGTAAACTTGCGGATTGCTCTGAAAGGGATGCTGCCTTATGTGAATTGTATATTGTGGAGGGCGATAGTGCTGGAGGCTCAGCCAAGCAGGGCCGCGACCGTCGGTTTCAGGCGATCCTGCCTATCAAAGGAAAAATCTTAAATGTGGAAAAAGCCAGATTGGACAAAATTTTATCCAATGAAGAGATCCGCACCATTATCACTGCTTTGGGCACAGGGGTAGGAGAGGAATTCGATGTGGAGAAGCTGCGTTACCATAAATTAATCCTCATGGCAGATGCGGATATTGATGGTTCGCATATCCGCACGCTGCTCTTGACCCTTTTATACCGCCAGATGCCTAAGCTGGTGGTGGATGGTTATGTTTATATTGCCCAACCACCCCTTTATAAGATAAAAAGAGGTCAGCGCGAAGAGTATATACAGACCGAACAGCAGATGGATGAGCTGCTTTTGGATTTAGGCAGGGAAGGACTTAAGTTCACCCGGTTAAAAGACAAACGGGTCTTTACCGACAACCAATTTAAAGACCTTTTATATTTACTAGTAGAGCTTCAAAAATTAGAAAAAAATCTCGATAAAAAGGGAGTGAAATTATCAAAATTGATGGGTTTTGGACACCCAAAGACCAAAAAGATGCCAATTTATAAGGTTAAAGTGGAAGGAAAAGAGCATTTTCTCTATTCTGATAAAGAAATGGCAGCTTTTACTGGAAAACAGGAAAAGGATGCTGAATTGGACACTGTGGAGTTATTTGAAGCACATGAAATTGATCAAATTGTAGCCAAAATAGAGAAATTAGGGTTAGATATTGCGTCTTATGAGGATTTGGGCCTTTTAGCAAAGGCACCTCTTAAAAAGGAGAAGGAGAAAGAGAAGAAATCTAGGCCTCTGTATCGTATTACGAATGAAAAAGAGCAAAAGGACCTCTTTGCCTTAAAAGGCGTTTTGGCTTACGTAACGCAAGTTGCCTCAAAAGGCATGCACATCCAGCGTTATAAAGGCCTAGGAGAGATGAATCCTCAGCAGCTTTGGGAAACCACCATGGATCCTGAAAAGCGCACCATATTGAAAGTGACCTTGGAGGATGCGGTGGAGGCTGATAAGATGTTTACTGTTCTCATGGGAGACCAGGTTGAGCCGCGCCGCGAGTTTATTGAGAGTTACGCGCACCAGGTCAAGAACCTGGACATTTAATATGTACACCCGGAAAGAAAAAATCATACCGGTTTATATTGAAGAGGAGGTCAAGGACGCTTATTTGAATTATGCGATGAGCGTTATTGTGGGAAGGGCTCTGCCCGACGCGCGCGACGGTCTCAAACCCGTGCACCGCAGGATTTTGTTCGCCATGCAGGAGCTAAGCCTCGACCACAACAAGCCCTATAAAAAATGCGCGCGCATCGTAGGAGAGGTGTTAGGCAAATTCCATCCCCATGGAGATATGGCGGTCTATGATACCTTGGTCAGGATGGCTCAGGATTTTTCCCTGCGTTATCCTCTGGTGGAAGGCCAGGGTAACTTTGGCTCTGTCGATGGAGATGCAGCAGCAGCCATGCGTTACACCGAGGCACGCCTGGCAGCTATCGCCGAAACTATGCTGGCAGATATTGATAAAGACACGGTGAATTTTGGACCCAATTTTGACGCCTCTTTGCAAGAACCTCTTTTATTGCCTGCTGCTTTACCAAATCTGTTGGTGAATGGCTCAAGCGGTATTGCCGTAGGCATGGCTACCAACATTCCGCCGCACAATTTAAAGGAAGTGGCAGATGCCATTATCTACGCGTTGGATCATCCTGAGGCCGAGCTTAAGGAGCTGATGCGGTTGCTTAAGGGGCCGGATTTCCCGACGGGTGGCATCATCTGCGGAAGAAGTGGCATCAAGGATGCCTATACATCAGGCAAGGGGAAACTCACAGTACGTGCCCGGGCCACTGTTGAACATCAGAAAAGCGGCAAAGACCTTATCGTGATTACCGAAATTCCTTACCAGGTCCAAAAGGCAAGCCTCATCGAGGCCATCGCAGGGCTGGTGGATGAGAAAAAGATAGAGGGCATTTCAGATATCCGGGATGAATCCGATAAAGAAGGTATGCGCGTGGTCGTTGAAATTAAACGGGATGCTGAGGCGCAAATTATCCTGAACCAGCTCTTTAAACACACGCAATTGGAAACGACCTTTGGCGTGATTCTGCTGGCGCTGGTTGAGAACCGGCCGCGGGTCTTGAATTTAAGGCAGATGCTGGATGTCTATATTGAGCATCGCAAGGTGATTATCCGCAGGCGCACCCAGTTTGAGCTGGACAGGGCCTTGAAGCGCGCCCATATTTTAGAGGGCTTAAAGATTGCCCTGAAATTCATTGATAAGATTATCAAGGTCATTAAGAGTTCCAAGAATGTGGACGTGGCCAAGGAGCGCCTGATGAAGGAATTTGGCCTCACCGACATTCAGGCCCAGGCCATCTTGGAGATGCAACTGCAGCGTCTGACTGCTCTTGAGCGGGATAAGATTGACGCCGAATACGCTGAACTCCTTAAGAAAATCGAGTTGTGTAAAGCGATCCTTGCCTCGGAGAAAAAAATCAAAGGCATCATTCAAGAGGAGTTAGAGGGGGTAAAAAAGCAGTACGGGGATGAGCGCAGGACTGATATCGTGGGAGAGGTAGAAGAGTTGGAGGTTGAAGATTTGATCGCCGAAGAAGACGTGGTGGTCACCATCAGTCACGGTGGTTACATCAAACGTTTACCGGTCAGCGCTTACCGTAAACAAAAGCGCGGTGGTTCGGGGGTCACGGGCGCAGAGGTCAAAGAGGAGGATTTCATCGAGCATCTGTTTGTGGCGTCTACCCGGAATTACCTTTTGATTTTTACAGATAAGGGACAGGTGCACTGGCTGAGGGTTTACGAGATCCCTCAAGCCAGCCGCACTTCTAAAGGCAAGGCTATTGTGAACCTGCTGCAGATGGCAGGCGGTGCAAAAATAAGCTCGACCATCCCTGTAAAGGAATTTTCCGAAGATAAGTATCTGGTGATGGTGACCAAGCTCGGTCAGATCAAAAAAACAAGACTGGATGCCTTCGGCAACCCGCGCAAGGCTGGCATTATCGGGATTACGCTGGATAAGGGAGATGAGCTGATCGGGGTGGAGTTGACGGACGGAAAGCAGGAGCTCCTGATTGGTACGCGCCAGGGCAAATCCCTGAGATTCCCGGAGAACAAGGTTCGGGATATGGGTAGGAGTGCGCGCGGGGTGCGCGCTATTTCTTTGGCAAAAAAGGATGAAGTCATTGATATGGTGGTCCCCCATAAAGAGGCCACTATTTTAACTGTAACAGAATTGGGCTTTGCCAAGCGTACGCCCATCAAAGAGTACCGCCTGACCAGCAGAGGAGGCAAGGGGGTTATTAATATAAGGGTAACGCAGAAAAATGGCGAAGCGGTTAGTCTTAAGTCGGTCAGCGACAATGACGAGTTGATGGTCATTACGCAAAATGGGATTTTCCTGCGCTGCGCTATCAAAGACATCCGCTCCACAGGCAGGTCTGCTCTAGCCTGGTCTAGGACAAGAGCTTTTCAAGCTCTCGACCGGGGTTCAAATCCCCGTGGGGACATTTAATTATGTGCGGGATTATCGGTTATATAGGAAGCAGGACAGCACAGCCTCTTTTATTAAATGGGCTGAAACGCCTGGAGTATCGGGGTTATGATTCAAGCGGGATGGCCGTTATCCTGTCTGGTAAAAATGCGCTTTCCGTCAGAAAATCTCCTGGAAAAATCAGCACCTTGGAAAAACTCCTTAAAGCCAAACCCCTTTCTGGAACGGTAGGGATTGCCCACACGCGTTGGGCGACGCATGGTGCACCGAATCAGGCAAATGCCCATCCTCATGCTGATTGCCAGGGTGAAATTGTCATCGTACACAACGGCATCATTGAAAACTACGAACCCTTAAAGCTAAAACTTTTGCAAGAGGGGCACCGCTTTCGTAGCGAAACAGACACAGAGGTTCTTGTACACCTGATTGAAAAGTTTTATAAAGACGTACCCCTAGAAGAAGCAGTGCGTCAAGCCCTTAAGTGCGTTGTCGGCACTTTTGCCATAGGCGTAATTGCCAAGAGAGAGCCTGATAAGCTTATTGGCGCCCGCTGTGGCAGTCCTTTGATCGTGGGCTTAGGGGATAAGGAGAACTTTCTTGGTTCGGATGTCCCTGCTATTTTAGAGTACACCAAGGACGTCATATACTTGGATGAATGTGAAATGGCGGTATTGACATGCGATGGGGTTAAGATAAGCGATCTGAGCGGTAGTCCCCTGCAAAAGAACAAGACGCGTATTCAGTGGGATATCGCCCAGGCCCAGAAGCAGGGATACAGGCACTTTATGCTTAAGGAGATTAACGAGCAGCCGGGTATCATAGAAAACCTTATACGGCAGAGAATAGAAAAAGACACCAACCGGATTGTTTTTGAAGAACAGCATATCCCCGAAGAGAAACTAAGGAACATAAAGAATATTTCTATTGTGGCGTGCGGAACGGCGTATCATGCGGGCCTGGTAGGTAAATATATTTTAGAATCTGTTTGCGCTATCCCGACGACTGTGGATGTTTCCAGCGAATTCAGGTACCGAAACCTCCTGATTAGTGAAGACACGCTGGTAGTCGCCGTCAGCCAATCCGGAGAAACTGCGGATACGTTAGCAGGGGTGAGAGAGGCCAGGAAGAATGGAGCCACTATCCTGTCTATTTGTAATGTCTTGGGTTCTACGCTGACCAGGGAATCCGACGGCGTCATCTATACGCATGCAGGACCCGAAATTGGCGTCGCCTCCACCAAGGCCTACACCGCCCAGCTGCTCGCCTTTTATGCCTTTGCACTTTACTTAGGCAGCATTAAAAAGATCTTAGCGCAGGATGAGATCAATAGATACATTGAGAACTTAAAGAAGGTTCCCGACCTGCAGAGAGAGGTTTTAAAAGAGCAGGACAATATCGCGCACCTCGCGCAAAGACATTCGCACTTCGGCTCTTTTCTGTTTTTGGGCAGAAACATCAATTATCCTTCGGCGCTGGAGGGGGCGTTGAAGCTTAAAGAGATTTCATACATCCCTGCAGAAGGATATGCAGCCGGGGAGATGAAGCACGGCCCCATTGCTCTTATTGATGAATACCGCGCCGTGGTCTGTATCGCCGTCGCTTCTAAGATCTACGATAAGATGATCTCTAATATTCAAGAGATTCACAGTCGTCAAGGCAAGATCATCGCGATTGTTAGCCGAGGGGATGCCACGGTCAAAGAATTAACCCGCGAGGTCATTTACCTGCCCAAAATAGATGAAGCCTTTTCTCCTTTAATAGTTGCGCTACCCTTGCAGCTGTTAGCCTACCATATTGCTGTCAAGCGTGGTTGTGATGTGGACCAACCCCGTAATTTAGCCAAGTCAGTAACGGTTGAGTGATGCTCTATATCGTTGGCACACCCATAGGCAATCTTAAGGACATAACTCTTCGCGCGATTGAGGTTTTAAAATCCGTGGATGTGGTTGCCTGCGAGGATACGCGACACAGCAAAATCTTACTACAGCATTACGGGATACAAACGCCCACCACAAGTTACTTTCAGTACAACAGAGTTACAAAAGGCAAGATGATCCTGGGGCTCCTGAAGCAAGGCAAAAATGTGGCGCTTGTATCGGATGCGGGGATGCCGGGAATCCTAGACCCAGGGCATTACTTGATTGGCTTAGCGATTCAAAACAATATTGAAATCACGGCTATTCCAGGACCAAGCGCCTTTATCAACGCCCTGGTTTTATCCGGTAAGCCCAGCCACAAGTTTATCTTCGCAGGGTTTCTGCCGAACAGCTCAGGCGCTCGAAGGAACCGCCTTAAGAACCTCGCTGAGGCCAAGCAGACCATTGTATTCTACGAATCCTGCCACAGGGTCATAAAGACTTTGGAGGATATCCAGGATGTTTTTGGTGATAGGCCCATTGTCTGCGCCAGGGAATTAACCAAGAAATTTGAAGAGGTGAAACGCGCAAGCTCCCGGGAGATCCTGGCTGGCCTGAAGCGCCAAAAGGTCCGCGGCGAGTTTGTGCTTGTGGTTTAAAATTCGGCCTTGACAATCTCACGGCGAGGTGTTATATTTATCTAAAATAGAGGGCCTTTAAGTTCAGCTCGAGAAGCTGGCAAGGCGTACACCCCATGGTTCATAAAATCTTAAGAACGAATACCCAACTGCCAAAACAGGAGTTGGGTTTTTTATTGAGGGTATAACATAAAGGACAAGATATGCAGGAAAAAGCCAGAGTACTAGACAAAGAAGCTTTGAACAGAAGCTTGATGCGTATTGCACATGAGATTTTGGAGAAAAATAAAGGCACGAAGGATTTGTGTCTCATAGGGATACGTAATCGTGGGGCGTATCTTGCTCAGCGCTTAAGGGACTGTATTGAAAAAATCGACCAGATTAAGGTGCCTGTGGGCATCCTGGATATCACGCTTTATCGGGACGATCTGACCCTTATTGCAGCAGGACCCGTAGTGCACAAAACTGAGATAGATTTTGATATCAGCGACAAAAACGTCGTGTTGGTGGATGATGTTTTGTATACGGGCAGGACTGTGCGCGCTGCTTTAGATGCCCTTATCGATTTTGGCAGGCCCAAATCTATCCAGTTGGCAGTTGTGGTTGACCGGGGCCACCGAGAGCTTCCCATTCGGGCAGATTATGCGGGCAAAAATATCCCCACAGCTAAAAATGAAACTGTGGAAGTTCGGTTGGAAGAGGCAGATGGCAAAGATGAAGTTGTGATTGTGGAGAAAAATTAGTCCATGACTTGGACACGTAAAGACTTGTTAGGATTAGAAGAATTAAGCCGGGAGGAAATTGAGTTGATTCTTTCAACCGCAGAATCCTTTAAAGAGGTGTCGACCCGGGAGATTAAAAAGGTGCCAGCCTTGCGCGGCAAGACCGTGGTGAATCTGTTTTACGAACCCTCCACAAGAACTAGGGTCTCCTTTGAGGTAGCGGCTAAAAGATTATCCGCGGACGTCATCCATATCGCCACCGAAACCTCAAGCGTGCGCAAGGGAGAAACGCTCATTGATACCGGCAGAAATATCGAGGCCTTAAAGGCGGATATTATTGTGGTGCGCCATAACTGTTCGGGTGCTGCAGCCATGTTAGCCCGCCATGTTAATTTAAGTGTTGTCAATGCCGGAGACGGATGGCATGAACATCCTACCCAGGCTTTACTGGATATCTTCACGCTCAAGGAGAAGTTTGGCCAAATTGAAGGGCTTCAGGTAAGCATTGTGGGAGATATTGCCCACTCGCGCGTGGCACGCTCCAATATATGGGGATTGACTAAATTGGGCGCGAAAGTTTTGGTTTGTGCTCCTGAGATTCTCATTCCGCCAGGGATAGAAGAAATGGGTGCGAGCGTCACGCATGATATTGATGAGGCCCTGCATCATGCTGATTGCGTGAATGTGTTAAGGATGCAGTTTGAGCGCGATACGGAGGCAGCCTTCCCCCAGCAGTTAGAATATTTTAAGCAGTTCGGGATTACCCAGGAGAGGATAAGAAAAGCCAAAAGGAATATTATGGTGATGCATCCAGGGCCAATCAACCGCGGTATTGAGATATCTAGCGAAGTAGCGGATGGCGCAAACTCCGTGATATTGGAACAGGTAACCAATGGCATTGCCGTGAGGATGAGCGTGCTTTATCTAGTCGCCTCGGCCAATGAACGGGTGAAAAAGAATGAAGATACTGATTAAAGGGGGGCGGGTCATCGAGCCTGCCAGTAACTTGGATGAGGTTTGTGATATCTTGACGCAAGATTCTGCCATTGCCAAGGTTTCTAGAGGGATAAACACAGAGGCGGATTATACAATTGATGCCGCGGACAGGATTGTTATGCCAGGGCTTATTGACATGCACGTGCATCTTAGGGAACCAGGCAGGGAAGACAAGGAGACAGTGGCAAGCGGCACTAGGGCTGCTCTTAAAGGAGGCATCACGTGCGTCTTGGCTATGCCCAATACTCATCCAGCAATAGACAACGTTGAGCACATAAGGTTGCTTAAAGATCTTATTAAGAATTCAGCCTATACCCATGTATTTATAGCAGGTGCGATTACGCGGGGCAGATTAGGAGAGGAGCTTGTAGATATTGCCGCAGCCAAGAAGGAAGGTGTTGTGGCCATTACAGATGACGGCCTTTCCGTTGATTCTGATGCGCTCATGTTAGAGGCATTGAAAACCTCTCAGCAGTCAGGGATGTTGGTTATCTGCCACAGCGAAGACAAAAAACTGTCTAAAAATGGCGTGGTGAATTTGGGTTTTACGTCAACGCGCATGGGCCTGAGAGGCATCTCCAAAGAATCGGAATATAAAAGAGTGAAAAGAGACATTGAACTAGCCGAAAAAGCAGACGCACGCGTGCATATCGCCCATGTCAGCTGCAAAGAATCGCTTGAGTTGATTGTAGCAGCCAAGAAGAAAGGCATAAAGGTCACTTGCGAAACCGCACCGCATTACTTTTCTTTGAGCGAAGAAGATGTTTTAGGATTTGACACGAACATGAAGATGAATCCGCCGTTACGAAGCAAGCAGGATATGACGGCTATCATAGAGGCCTTAGCCAATGGCACGATAGATGCTATTGCTTCAGACCATGCCCCGCATACGGAGAATGAGAAAGACATAGAATTTGAACGTGCTGAATTCGGTGTCGTGGGATTGGAAACAATGCTTGCCGCAAGTATCACCGAGCTCGTGGAAAAGGGCGTTTTGACGTGGCTGGACCTTGTGGCCAAGATTACCGTAAATCCAGCCAGGATTTTAGGGCTTTCCAAAGGGACCTTAAAAGAAGGCGCTGATGCGGACCTGATTGTCGTTTCGCCGCAGGAGGAGTGGCTCGTGGAGAAAGCCGGCCTCGTTTCTAAATCCAAAAATTGCGCTTTTTTGGGTAGAAGTTTGAAGGGGATTGTCGAATACGCGATCTGTTCTGGCAGGATCGCCTACCCTTTTAAGAATAACAGTAGGAAGAAAAATAGATGATGCGATTCCTCCTCACCAAAGAGCTGGGGAGGCTTGCGAAGTGGCTGAGGATTTTGGGGTTTGATGCCTCCTATTTTACAGAGAACAATCCTGGTTCTCTAATGATCCAGGCGCTTAGGGATAATCGCACGATCTTAACCAGAAACCGCAGGCTGCCTGAATCACACGGCATCAGAATTATCCAGCTTAAATCTGAGACCCTCAAAGAACAGTTGCAGGAGACATTTAAAAGCTTGAACATAGTTCTGGATGTAAAACACCTGTTTACCCGTTGCATCATCTGCAATGAGGAGCTCGCCCCCGTTGACAGGGAAGAGATAAAAGACAGGATTCCAGAATACGTGTATAAGACTCAAAGAAATTTTGTCACCTGCCCGCAGTGTCAAAGAATCTACTGGCAGGGAACGCACTGGGGGAATGTCCAAAATATTTTAAAGGAGATTCAGTAAAATCCAAAATCCAAGTACTACCAAATCCAAAACTACTTTGGATTTTGACATTTGGATTTACGACGAACGGAAGTGAGGAGTTATGGAATTTATAGCAGATTTTCACGTTCATTCTAAATATTCGCGCGCCACCAGCCGCGACATGGATATAAAGCACTTGGCAGAATGGGCGAAACTCAAAGGGATAACGCTGATGGGCACAGGGGATTTTACCCATCATTTGTGGCTGGAAGAACTGAAGGGCCATTTAGAAGACATGGGTACGGGGCTCTTTAAATACCAGGATGTCTTTTTTGTCTTGACCACGGAGATCAGCAGCATCTATTCTAAAGGAGGCAGGACCTACCGGATCCACAATATGGTGTTTAGTCCAAGTTTTAAAACAGCGGATAAAATCAATGAGACGCTCGGCCGTTACGGAAATTTAGCTAGCGACGGTCGTCCGATTTTAGGGATGGATGCCTCTGAGATCGCACGAATCATTTTCGATATCGATGAGAGCTGCATGGTTGTACCTGGTCACATATGGACTCCCTGGTTTTCTCTTTTTGGCTCCATGTCTGGGTTTGACAGGATCGAGGATTGTTTTGAGGAGCAGACCCCAAAGATATTCGCCCTAGAGACAGGTCTTTCCAGTGACCCGGCCATGAACTGGCGGCTGAGTAAATTGGATAGGTTCAGTCTCATCTCTAACAGCGATTCTCATTCTCCATCCAAGATTGGCCGCGAGGCAAATGTGTTTGATTGCCAGCTTGATTATCAAACCATCAGGGATGTTCTGAAGACAAAAGACAAAAAGCGGTTTTTATATACCATTGAGTTCTTCCCCGAAGAAGGAAAGTATCATTTTGACGGTCACCGTTTATGCCAGATGCGACTGTCACCTCAAGAGACTCGTAAGGCAGGTGGTCGCTGCCCCAAGTGCGGCAAGAATGTGACTGTAGGCGTGATGAACCGGGTGGAGCAATTAGCAGATAGACCTGAAGGCGCAAAACCAGCTAATGCCATCCCCTATAGAAACTTTATTCCTCTTGATGAGATTATTGCTGAAGCTAAAGGCGTTTCCAAAAGCTCTTTGGCAGTGGAGAGAGATTACAGGATGTACGTTTCAAGATTCGGCACGGAGTTTGAGATTTTATTAAGGGCATCCAGAGAGGATTTGATCAAAAATCTGTCTCCCCGGGTGGCTGAGGCCGTGTTAAGAGTGAGGGAGGGCAAGGTCCATATCCAGGCGGGTTACGACGGTGAATACGGGGTTATCTCTATTTTTGGAGAAGAGAGCCCGGATAAAAAAGAACAGCAGTTGAGCTTATTCTGATGAAGAGCGTTATCGTTTACTATTCCTTTTCTGGCAATACAAAAAAAGTCGCTGCACTTTTATCCGAATACCTGGGAAATTTTGGAGAAGTCAGGACCATAGAATTAACAGCACGCGACGAATCAAAAAATTTCTTTAAGCAATGCCTGCGGGCCTTGCGTCATCGACAAGCTAAAATAGAGCCTGTCCCTCTTGATCCTCGTTCCTTTGATTTGCTCTGCCTGGGCACGCCTGTGTGGGCTTTTGGGCCAGCACCTGCTATCAACGCGTATTTAGAGCAGTGTGTAGGCACAGAAGATAAACAGGTTGTTTTGTTCACGACTTATGGAAGCGGCACAGGCAATGGCCGCTGTCTGAATTATATGCAGGCAGCTTTGAGTCAAAAAGGCATTAAAGACTTCAGGAGATTTTCCATCCAGCAGTTTAAGGTAAGCGATAAAGAGTTTGTTCTGTCGAAAATCAAAGAGTTTTGCGCCTTAAGCCCCGCGGATTAGGGCCTTGGCGCAGACAAATAGGTTCACAATGCGCCTGTGGCCCAATGGATAGGGCAATGGCCTCCGGAGCCATGTGTGCAGGTTCGATTCCCGCCAGGCGCATTATATATCTGGGCATCCTGTGCAGGTTCCCTGTCTCACCGGCAGGCAGGGATTCTGGCTAGGTGCACCAGCCAAGCCACCCGCAAAAAAGGACCAATTAAAATGAGAAAAAAAGTTGTAAGTGTCATAGGAGGTCATAAATGTAGCAAAGAAGTGGAGCAATTATCTCTAAAATTAGGCAAAGAACTGGCTAAAGTGGTGGATATATTGATTTCTGGAGGGTTAAGTGGAACGATGGAGTCGGTTTGTAAGGGTTTTAAGGAGGGAAAAGGCGTAACCATCGGTATTATAACAAGTTATGATAAAAATGACGCCAATCCTTATGTAGACATTGTGATACCTACAGGAATCGGTTTGGCCAGAAATGTCCTGGTAGTTAAGAGCGCAGATGTGGTAGTTGCGCTTCCTGGAGAGGCTGGGACATTATCAGAAATAGCCTTCTGCTTGCAATTTGGCATTCCGGTGATAAGCCTGAACTCCTGGGATATCCAGGGTGTGATTAAGGCAAAAACAGTGGATCAGGCGGTTTGCAAGGTAAAAGAGCTGCTCCCCGCCTCTCCCGGAGATAACGGAATAAAAAAATTCAAGAAGGGACAGGGCTTTTATAAACAAGGAGAGGCGGGGTGAAAGCTATATTGCTTTTGGAGGATGAAACGGTTTTTGAGGGGAAAAGCTTTGCCGCAGAAGGGGAAGTTTTTGGAGAAGTGGTTTTTAATACCTCCATGACTGGCTATCAGGAGATTATCACGGATCCTTCTTATAAGGGCCAGATGGTTACCATGACATACCCCCTTATTGGCAATTATGGAGTGAATGAATTGGATGTGGAATCCCGTAAACCATGGCTGGAAGGTTTTATTGTGAAAGAGTTAAGTGCTATACGTTCTAACTGGCGATCCACGATGAGCCTGGATGAGTATCTGAAGAAGCATGCTGTTGTAGGAATTCAAGGGATTGACACGCGGGCTTTAACCCGGCACATACGGTTACAAGGAGCTATGCAGGCAGCTATCTCCACAAAAGATTTCGATAGGCAAAGCCTAATGAAGAAACTTAAGACTGCTCCGCGCCTAGTAGGCGTGGATCTGGTCAAAAGCGTCACCTGTCAGAAGCCCTATGAATGGAAGGAGGGGCCTGTTAAGAAAAAAATGAAGTTTAAAGTCGTGGTTTTAGACTGCGGAGTGAAGTTTAATATCTTACGCAATCTGGCGCGGATAGGCTGCCGCGTTCAGGTGGTACCAGCCACGACTCAGCCAGAGCAGATCCTTCAATTAAAGCCCCATGGAGTGTTGTTGTCTAATGGGCCGGGAGACCCAGCCGCCGTACCGTATGTTATACAGACAGTACGCAAGTTGATAGGCCAAGTCCCCATTTTTGGGATTTGTCTGGGACATCAAATGTTGGGCCTGGCTTTGGGAGGTAAGACTTACAAGTTGAAGTTCGGACACCATGGCGCTAACCACCCAGTCAAGGATTTAAAGACCGCCAAAGTGGCGATCACAGCCCAAAATCACGGTTTTTGCGTGGACATGAACACCATTAAGCAAAAGGAGGTGGCTCTGACGCACCTGAACCTTTACGACAACACAGCCGAAGGCCTGGAGCATAAAAAGCTCAAGTTGTTCAGCGTCCAGTATCATCCAGAGGCAGGGCCTGGGCCTCATGACGCAGGGTATTTGTTTGAAAAGTTTGCCTATTTGATGGAGAGATATGCCTAAGAGAAAAGACATAAAGAAGATTCTCATCATTGGCTCTGGGCCGATTATTATCGGTCAGGCATGTGAGTTTGATTATTCCGGGACCCAGGCCTGCAAGGCGTTGAAGGAAGAAGGGTTCAAGGTCATTCTGATCAATTCCAATCCTGCCACGATTATGACAGACCCTGAGATGGCGGACAGGACTTATATTGAGCCAATCACCGTTGAGATGCTGGAAAGAATCATTGCCAAAGAGAGGCCCCATGCGCTTCTTCCGACTCTTGGTGGCCAGACTGGCCTGAACGTCAGCATTCAGCTTGCCGATAAGGGCATACTCGCTAGGTACGGCGTGCAGATGATCGGTGCGGATAGAAGCACCATTAAAAAAGCCGAGGACCGCAAGTTCTTTAAACAGGCCATGCGAAAGATCGGCTTAGGCCTGCCTAAAAGCGGGCTGGCCTATAACATGAAACAGGCCCGTCAGGCGGCTAATAAAATTGGATTTCCCGTTATCATCCGGCCCTCCTTTACCTTAGGCGGAACAGGGGGTGGAACGGCTTATCACGCAGAACAGTTTGAAACTTTGGCGCAGCGCGGCCTTGAATCCAGCATGATTTCCGAGATTCTTATTGAAGAGTCTATTATTGGCTGGAAGGAGTTTGAGCTGGAAGTGATGCGCGACAGAAAAGACAACGTGGTCATTATTTGTTCTATTGAAAACTTTGATCCCATGGGCGTGCATACGGGAGATTCCATAACTGTCGCACCCATCCAGACACTGACCGACAGAGAGTACCAAGTGATGCGGGATGCTGCCATTGCTTGCATCCGAGAGATCGGTGTTGAGACCGGAGGGTCCAATATTCAGTTTGCCATCCACCCGGATGATGGGCGCATGGTCATCATCGAGATGAATCCGCGTGTATCGCGCTCCTCGGCCTTGGCCTCTAAGGCCACAGGTTTTCCCATCGCCAAAATCGCCGCGAAGCTTGCTGTAGGATACACGCTGGATGAGATTCCCAACGATATCACCCAGGAGACGCCTGCCTCTTTTGAGCCGACCATTGATTACTGTGTGGTAAAAATTCCTCGTTTTGCTTTTGAGAAATTTCCCGGCGTACAAGATTCCCTCAACATCCAAATGCAATCCGTTGGCGAGGTTATGGCCATTGGCCGCACATTCAAGGAAGCCCTCCAGAAGGGGCTCAGGGGTCTTGAGATCAAATGCGACGGCCTCCAGGGCTTAAAATATAAAAACAGGGAAGAGCTCGAATACAGACTAAAAACACCTAATGCCATGCGGCTGTTGTATCTCTACGCGGCCCTAAAAGGAGGCTATTCGCTGGAGAGGCTCTATGGGCTTACCAGGATCGACAGGTGGTTTCTGCAGAATATAAAAGAGATTGTTGAGTTTGAGGGAAAGCTCAGCGAAAAGAATATTTTGGAGGCTAAACAATTGGGATTTAGCGACAGACAGATTGCCAAGGCCCTAAAGACAGATGAAGATAAGGTCAGGCAGATGCGTAAGAGTCAGGGGATTGAAGCAGCCTACAAGCTGGTGGATACCTGCGCCGCGGAGTTCAAAGCAGCCACACCGTATTATTATTCCACGTACGAGACCCCATTTGTGAAGAAAAACAGTGGCCTTATGGAAAGTGAGACACGTCCAAGCAAAAAGAAAAAAATAATGATTCTGGGAGGTGGGCCTAACCGTATTGGTCAGGGCATTGAGTTTGATTATTGTTGCGTACATGCGTCCTTTGCCTTAAAAGAAATGGGTTTTGAGACCATTATGGTTAATTCCAATCCAGAGACAGTTTCTACGGATTACGATACCTCTGATAAGCTGTACTTTGAACCTTTGACCAAGGAAGATGTATTAAATATCATTGAAAAGGAGGGTTGCGAGGGTGTTATTGTGCAGTTTGGAGGTCAGACTCCCCTGGATTTGGCGGTCCCACTTGCCAAAGCTGGTGTGCGCATCATCGGAACCAGCCCTGACGCCATTGACCGCGCTGAAGACCGAAAGCGTTTCGCACAACTTGTAGAGACATTAAATCTGATTCAGCCTCGTAACGGAACAGCGGTTACGGTGGAAGAAGCCAAGGCCATTGCCCGAAAGATAGGCTATCCGGTTTTAGTCAGACCCTCCTATGTCTTAGGTGGAAGGGCCATGGAAATCGTTTACGACGATAAGGCGCTCGGTTACTATATGCAGAATGCCGTATGGGCTTCTCCTGAACGGTCGGTGCTTGTGGATCAATTCATAGAGGATGCGATTGAGGTGGACGTGGATATGATTGCTGACGCAGAAACGCTTGTCATCGGAGGGATTTTAGAGCACATTGAAGAGGCAGGCGTGCATTCGGGAGATGCGGCCATGGTGATACCTCCCCACACCTTATCGCAGGAAACGATTGAGAAAATCCGTCGCTATACCTATGCTTTGGCTCGAGAATTAAAAGTCGTCGGCCTTATGAATGTGCAGTATGCTGTCAAAAATAATACGGTTTATGTGTTGGAGGTTAATCCCAGGGCCAGTCGCACGGTGCCTTTTGTGTCCAAGGCGATTGGTGTACCTTTGGCAAAATTGGCCGCCAAGATCATGGCAGGAGAAAAGCTGAAAAATCTTAGGTTTACAAAAGAGATTGCGCCAACGCATATCGCGGTTAAAGAGTCTGTGTTGCCCTTTGTTAAATTCCCCGGGATTGACATTACCTTGGGCCCGGAGATGAAATCAACGGGTGAAGTCATGGGGATTGATCGAGACTTTAGCAAGGCCTTTGCCAAGAGTCAGCTGGCCGCTTACCAGAATCTTCCCACAAGTGGCATGGTTTTTTTGAGCGTAAAAGATCAGGATAAAAAGCCGCTGATTGCAACGGTTGCCAGGAGATTGATAGGTTTGGGGTTTGAAGTTATCTCCACCATCGGTACGGCAAAATTTTTGCAGGAAAGAAAAATTGGCGCGTGCACGATCCAGCGGGTGAGCGAGGGAAGGCCAAATCTATTGGATTTGATCCGGGAACACAGGGTGGGGTTGATTATAAATACCGTTTCAGGTAAAATACCGCGTCAGGATGAGATAAGGATTCGTTCTTCTGCCCTTGCCTTGGGCGTGCCTGTGGTGACCACGCTACCTGGAGCTGAAGCTTGCGTCAAGGGGATTGAGGCATTGATCAAGCACAGGCTTAGCGCCAGGTCCTTGCAGCAATACCTTAAGAAAAGCAAGATCCAAAATTCAAAATCCAAAAAAGACCTCAAGATCCAAAATAATTCAAAATTAAAAAAACATGGAAAAGATAAGCCTAAAAACAAATAGCCGCGTTGATTTGATAGATATAACCAAAGAGGTGCAGGCGGCTGTATCCAAAAGCAAGGTCAAGGAGGGTGTATGTTTTGTATTTTGTCCGCACACCACAGCAGGGTTAACCATCAATGAGAATGCAGACCCGTCGGTAAGAAGGGATATTATCCAAGCCCTGAATAAACTCATTCCCGAAAACGCCGGGTACGCTCACGCAGAAGGCAACGCCGATAGCCACATTAAATCCTCTCTCCTAGGTTCATCCTTGACTCTTTTTATTGAGGAGGGAGTACTGGCTTTTGGCACATGGCAGGGAATATATTTTTGCGAGAGCGACGGACCGCGCCGCCGGGAGGTGTGGGTTAAAGTAAGGGAGTAGAGGATATGCCGGAACTGCCAGAAGTTGAGACGATAAAAAGAGAATTGGAGAGAGTGGTCTTAGGTAAAAAGATAACTGAAGTTATTGTCCATAACCCTTACGTGATCAAGCAGCCGGAAAGAAGAGCATTTATCAAAGGCCTTCAAAACGCCACCATAAAAAATATTCTAAGAAAAGGGAAGCTTTTAATTTTAGAGCTATCCTCAGGAAAATCTCTGGCCATCCACCTTAAAATGACCGGTCAGCTGATTTATCCAGGCTCGGCCAAGACGAGCCGCGTCAGTTTTAAGCTATCCGATGGCAAGATGCTGGATTTTCTTGACAGAAGGCTGCTGGGAGAATTGCGGCTCATTGACGATTGGCGTGAGCTTGGGTTTATTCAAGAGCTGGGTCCAGAACCGTTTGATCTGTCTGTCGCCCGCTTCAGCCAGATGCTGGCTTCCAGGAAAACCAAGATCAAACCCTTGCTTATGGACCAGACATTTATATCAGGGATAGGCAATCTCTACGCAGCTGAGGCCCTGTTTAGGGCCAGGATTCATCCTGAGCGTATCAGCGCAAGTCTTTCGGAAAAAGAAAAAGAGCGGTTGTTTCAGGAGATAAGCAAAACTTTGCAGGAAGCCATAAAATTCAAAGGGTCTTCCGTAGACCAATATGTGCAATTGAACGGCACACGTGGCGATTATGTCAGACATCATAAGGTCTATGATAGACAAGGAGAGCCTTGTCTGAATTGCAAAACTCCTATCAAAAGGATTTCTTTAGCTGGTCGGGGAACATACTTTTGTCCCCACTGCCAAAAATAAGATATGAAAAGGCGGCTTAAAATCAATGGGTTGATTACGGCCTGCGTGATGGTATTGATCGCTTTTTTCCCCGCCCAGTTTTTTCGTAAGGCCTCATCGGATCTCTCAGACGAAATCATGGAGGTACTGGGAATCGCTTTTATTTTGCTGGGGCAGATTTTGCGGGTTTCTGGCCGCGGATTTAAATCGGAGCGATCAGGGGAGGGAAGCCTTTTGATCCAGGAGGGGCCCTATGCCTTGGTACGCAACCCTATGTATCTGGGGATTCTCTGCATCGGATTAGGCATCGTACTTATGCTGTTTAACGGATGGGTGGTGGTCATCTTCTTGTCGGTCTTTATCGCGCGTTATCTTTTATTGATATTCAAAGAAGAAAAAAAGTTAAAGGCCCGGTTTCCTGAAGAGTATCCGCGTTACCAGCAGCGGGTTCCCCGTCTCTTGCCTTCTCTAGTTGTGTTGTCGCAGAAGGACATCAGCGAATACCTGCCCTTAAGATTATCCTGGCTCAAGAAAGAAATCGGCTCTATATTAACCGTATTGTTGCTGACCCTGCTTATAGAATCCTGGGAGGATATTAAAAGTGAAGGTATTGCGGTTTACCTGCGGGAGACAACAGGAATATTTATCACCGTCTTATTATTTGTTGCCCTAATCCTCTATTTAAGCAAAAGAACAGAGAGGCTTAACAAATATGTTTCAAATAAAGGCAAAACTGCTTTATAATAAGAGGGTTAAAGAAAATTATTTTCACTGTGCCCTTGAGGCGCCCAGAATTGCTTTAAAGGCTTCACCTGGCCAGTTTGTAAATGTCAGGGTAACAGATGACCTGGAGCCGTTTTTACGCAGGCCCTTTGGCATCCACCGCGTCAGAGGCAAGACCATCGAAATTCTCTACGAAGTATTAGGCAAAGGCACAGAGATGCTGTCGCTGAAAAAAGCGGGTGAATATTTAGATATCATTGGGCCTTTGGGGAACGGATTTAACACAGAACCGCGAACACCGAACCTTGAACTATTTATTTTGGTAGCCGGGGGCATGGGAGTTGCTCCTCTAGTTTTTCTTTCAGAAAAACTAGAGGAAATCCCAAATCCCAAATCCCAAATCCCAAATAAGGTTTTTATTGGTGCTAAAACAAAAAATCAAATTCTCTGCGAAGAAGAGTTTAAAAAATCAGGACTTGATGTTTATGTCTCAACGGATGACGGTTCCAAGGGTTTTAGAGGCAAGGTCACTGGGCTATTAAAGGCTTTTTTACGAGACAACGAGACAGCCAGACAACGAACAACGATATGCGCCTGCGGCCCACGACCCATGCTAAAAGAGATCGCGCTTATTTCTTCTCAATATCATATTCCAGCGCAGATTTCCCTGGAAGAGCATATGGCTTGCGGTATCGGCGCATGTCTGGGTTGTGTGGTCAACACCCAAGACGGATATAAACGGGTTTGTAAAGAAGGGCCTGTGTTTAGCGCGGATGCAATAATCTGGGCCAATTTTCAGGGTCGTAAAATCATGGAAAATTGAGGAGGCTTGAATGGCCAAGACGCCTTTTATTTCCATCATCATCCCTGTAAGGAATTTTGAGCGCACCATTGAAAAGACATTCGAGTACTTGCTCAACGTGGATTATCCTCACGATTCCTGGGAGTGGGTTATTGCTGATGGCGGCTCAACCGATAAAACCGTCGCCATAATAAAAAATTGGCAGAAAAAATATCCTTTTATTCAATTGGTGGAGATTCCTGATTGCCCATCTCCGGGTTTTGCACGCAACAAGGCGCTTGAAGTGGCCAAAGGGGATTTCCTTTTTTTCACAGACGCTGATTGCGCTCCCAATAAAGAGTGGGTCCGAGAGATGCTTAGGCATTTTGAACGCGACCCCCAGATTGCTACTGTGGGAGGAGAGGTGTTCACGTTAAAAGTGGATCCGAATAACCTTGTGGAGGCCTGGTGTCAGCACTTCCGTTTTAATATGGTGAGCCCCCGCTATGGCTGGATTCAGGAAGGCTATTTCCCGGAATTTCCCAAGGAGCCGCTTCCCAGCGATATTGGTGGACACAAGGGATATTTTTTCGGCACCTGCAACGTGGCTTATCGCAGGAAAGTCTTAGATGAGATTGGCGCAAAATTCTGGGAGAGGCCGACGGGTGAAGATATGAATCTTAGTTATGAATGCCGCAGGCACAACTTTAAATTTTATTTTGCACCCAAGGCCAAAGTCGACCATATGCACCGCGCTGATCTGAAGGCCTTACGCAAGGTATGGGTGACGTATGGACAGGCGCACCTTCCGCTGATTGATAAATATGTTAAGAGAAAAGGGCTGGAAATTATTTTACAATTTCTAAAAGGCAACCCCTCTTTTATGATACCCTTTCCTTTGAAAGGATTTATTTATTTGGGTCATTTCCATCTGATGCATATTTTCGCGCTGCTTTCGTTAATCGGTCTGGTCTTGAATTTCTTGTTGGCTGGGCCGGGCATAAAAATTTTTACGGTCGCCTGCGGCGTATTGACGCTTTATTTTGCCTACCGATACGTAAAGTGGAACCTTGGCATGGAGCCGACAAATAAATTCTGGACCTGGTGCAAAATGAAGTATCTAACCAACCTTAGTTTTATTCAGGGGGGATTGAGGGATTTTAAGAAGTATAAAATACTCTGTATTGAGCCAAGTTTCTAAAAGGAGTGGCCCATGAATCAGCTTTTATATGTTATTTTAGGATTAGGAGCAGGTCTTTGTGGTGGCCTTTTTGGAATCGGGGGAGGCTCAATTATGATACCCATCTTAGTTTATATCTTCGGATTCAGTCAGCACCAGGCTCAGGGAACGACCTTAGCTGTTATGGTTCCGCCGATTGGGCTCCTGGCTGCCTGGCGGTATTGGAAGTCAGGCAATGCCAAACTGTCTGTGGCTGCTCTTATTTGCGCCGGATTTTTTGTGGGCGGATTGATCGGAGCGCACTTAGCACAAAGCGTATCTGAGCCGCTCCTAAAAAAATTTTTTGGAGTCTTTTTACTAATTGTCTCTCTACAGATGATGCTGGGGAAATAATATGGCAACGAAACTGGCTGTCTCTATAGGTAAACTCAGGCTCAAGAATCCCGTAATGGTTGCCTCCGGAACTTTTGGTTATGCCGAAGAGTTTAAAGACTTCATGGATTTAGAGTCATTGGGCGCTATAGCCAGTAAAACCATCACTTTAAATCCGCGCAAAGGTAATCCTTCGCCCCGCACTTGCGAGACGCCAGCAGGCATGCTCAATTCCATTGGCCTGGAGAACCCGGGAGTGAAAGTATTCATACGCGAAAAACTTCCTGTTTTATGTAAGATCGGCGTTCCTGTTATTGTCAGCATCGCTTCTGAAAAAGATCCGGAAGAATTTATGATTTTAGCCAAGGCATTAGATAAAATAAAAAAGGTGGCGGCCGTCGAGTTGAATATTTCATGTCCCAATATTAAAAACGCTAGGCTTATTGCGCAAGATCCAAAAGCGACTTACCGGCTGGTAAGGGCCGTGCGCAAGCAAACCAACAAAACCTTAATTACAAAACTTTCTCCCAATGTCACAGACATCTCGGAAATAGCTCAAGCCGCCGAGGCAGCAGGAAGCGATGCAGTATCTCTGATTAATACCCTTACAGGAATGCGCATAGATATCCAGAAGAGAAAACCTGAGCTGGCCTCTGGCACTGGAGGCTTAAGTGGCCCGGCGATAAGGCCCATAGCCGTAAGAATGGTTTGGGAGGTTTATCAAAAGATTAAAATTCCCATTGTCGGTTTGGGTGGTATAATGGATGTTTCAAGCGCTTTGGAATTCTTTTTGGCGGGTGCCACGGCGATTAGCATAGGAACAGCCAATTTTGTAAATCCGCGAGTATCCGTTGAGATTATCGAAGGGGTTAAAAAATATTTACAAAAAAACAATATAAGTTCTATCTATAAATTAATCGGTTTATTGGAATGCAAGATATAAACGATAAATTAATTGTGGCTCTGGATGTAGATAAATTAGAGATAGCAAAAGATCTCATCGAAGATCTCTATCCTACTGTAAAACTTTTTAAGGTTGGTAGCCAGTTATTTACAGCTTGCGGGCCGGAAGCCATAAGGATGGTAGGAGAAAAAGGAGGAGAAGTATTTCTGGATTTAAAATTTCACGACATACCCCACACGGTTTATAAGGCTGTGGCCTCTGGGCTTGGCCCTCACGTTTTTATGATGACATTGCATACGCTAGGGGGGTTAGAAATGTTAAGGGAGGGCATAAGAGGGGCAGAAGATGAGACTGCCAAACAGCAAATAAAAAAGCCTATTCTTGTTGGCGTTACGGTGTTGACCAGTGAAGCGGTGACTCCCGAAGAGGTTTTGAAACGGGCCCTTCTTGCGAAACAAGCGGGTTTAGACGGGGTTGTTTGCGCTGTCTCAGAGGCGCGCTTGATAAGAGAAAAATTTGGCAGAGAATTTATTATTGTCACTCCTGGAATCAGACCTAAAGGCACAAGAACAGATGATCAAAAACGAGTCGCAACAGCTCAAGAGGCAATCGATGCGGGAGCTGATTTTATAGTTGTGGGCAGGCCTATATTAGAAGCCAAAGAGGAAGGCAAAGATCCTCTTAAAGCCCTTCAAGAAATTTTAGGAGAATGAGATGGCAGAAGAGATCAGGAATTTGATAGAAAAAATTCAAGAAGAAGGGATTAAGGCTGGCGAGGATAAGGCAAGAGAGATTGAGGCAGAGGCAAAACGTAAAGCTGCCTCCCTCTTGGCAAAGGCGGAGTCTGACGTAGAAAAGATCCTGGCCGAAGCCAAAGAGAGAGTAGCACGCATGGAAGAAAGCGCTAAGGCCTCCATTCAACAGGCTGGCCGAGACCTTCTCTTAAGCCTTAAAGAGGAACTTCATGCGATGCTGGAGCGCCTGGTGCAGTCCAGCGTGGCTGAAACCCTAAGCCCTTCGGAGATGGCCAAGATTTTGCACGAGCTTATCAAAAAATTGGCGGGCGCCAGCAAAGAGGACATCTGGATATGGCTTAAGAAAGAGGATGGCGAAAAACTCAAGACGGAATTTTTAAGTCGTCTTAAAGAAGAGACCAAAAGAAATATTGTTCTCAAGCCTTCCGAGGAGATCTTGGGAGGTTTTATCATCAGCTTTGATGCTGGTAAATCGCACTTTGATTTCACGGATAAGGCCCTGGCCGAATATCTGGGAACTTTTCTTAAGCCTCAACTGAATCAGATATTAAATAGCCCAGGGAAAGAAAAGTAAGATTTTGTGATGTCCGGCTACTACATTTATTTTATCTGTAGTTTACCCATGCTGCATTTTGGTGCCAAGCCTTCCATGGGGGTGGAGAGATTTATCCAGCTTGCAAGCGAGCTTCTGTCTCAAGAGGATGTCAGAATCTTAAAGGCATGTACACAAAAAAATATTTATGAACATAAGATGGAACAGCCGACTTTAAATAAATGGCTAACCTTTGATACAGCTTTAAGAAACGAACTGGTCAAGGTGCGCTCCAGTCGTAAAAAAACAGATCCGGCAAAATATTTGCGTCAGGACGGATATACGGAGCCTGCTATCAGCCACCTGGCCCTTAATGCCTACAGGAGTCCTTCGATTCTGGAAGGAGAAAGAATGCTGGATATGGAAAGGTGGCGGTTTCTGGAAGGATTAAGCCTAGGGCATTATTTTGACCTGGATTTCCTGATTGTTTATACGCTTAAGCTTTTAATGCTTGAGAGATGGGAGAAGATCAGAACAGCTGATAAAGAGCAGCTTCTTGAGGAGGCTATAAAGACTTAGCATGACAGCCAAAAGAACAGGACACATAACCAAAATCAACGGCAACATGGTGACAGTAGCAACCGACACTTATATGGTGCAAAATGAGGTGGCTTATATTATTCATGGAGAAGAAAGACTTAAGGCAGAGGTTATCCGCGTGCGGCAGAATTTAGCTGAGACCCAGGTGTACGAGAGCACTGTCGCTTTGAAGGTTGGGGAACTGGTTGAATTTGCCGACGAGCTCCTTTCCGTGGAGCTGGGACCGGGGCTATTGGGCCAGATATTTGACGGCCTGCAGAATCCATTACCTCTTTTAGCAGAAAAGTGCGGATTTTTCTTAAAGCGGGGTGTCTACCTAAAAGCCCTTCCGGATGAAGCAGAATGGGAATTTACGCCCCTGATGAAAGAAGGAGCAAGAGTCAGAGCCGGGGACAAGCTAGGCTTTGTTCCGGAGAAGATATTTAAACACTTTATCATGGTACCGTTTCATCTTAAGGGATATTTTGGGTTGACAAGCATTGCCGGAAAGGGAATGTATAATTTAAAGCAGGCTGTTGCTAAACTAAAGGATGAGCAGGGAAGAACCCACGAGGTTTTTCTTAAGCAGGTTTGGCCGGTTAAGATCCCTATTGCAGCCTATGCTGAGAAACTTAAACCTGGGCAGACACTGGTAACCAAGATGCGGCTTATTGATTCTCTTTTTCCTGTGTCTCTGGGTGGAACTTACTGTATCCCAGGGCCGTTTGGCGCAGGAAAGACCGTGCTTCAACAACTGACCAGCCGGCATGCAGAAGTGGATATTGTGGTTATTGCTGCTTGCGGAGAGCGCGCTGGAGAGGTGGTGGAGACTTTAAAGACATTTCCTAAGATAATGGATCCCAGAACCAAAAGGCCTTTAAGCGACAGGACAGTGATTATCTGCAATACAAGCTCTATGCCGGTTTCAGCCCGGGAGTCAAGCGTCTATACAGCTGTGACTATTGCGGAGTATTACCGTCAGATGGGCCTACATGTGCTTCTGTTGGCAGATTCTACCTCTCGCTGGGCCCAGGCCATGCGTGAGATGTCCGGAAGATTAGAGGAGATTCCAGGCGAAGAGGCGTTTCCTGCCTATTTAGAGTCACGCATAGCCTCATTCTATGAACGTGCTGGCTTGGTGAGGCTTCATGATGGCGCACTGGCCTCTGTGACCATCGGCGGAACAGTGAGCCCTGCCGGAGGCAATTTTGAAGAGCCGGTGACTCAGGCGACATTAAAAGTCGTGGGCGCTTTTCACGGGTTGTCCCGTGAGCGATCGGACGCCCGTCGTTACCCGGCCATCGATCCCTTAATCAGTTGGAGTAAATACAAGAGCTTTATAGATGCGCAACAAGGTATCAGAGGCCACGCCATCTTACACAAAAGCCATGCCGTGGCTCAAATGATGAAAGTGATTGGCGAAGAGGGGACTTCCTTGGATGATTATATCGACTATCTTAAAGGAGAATTTTTTGATTTTGTGTATTTGCAGCAGGATGCCTTTGACGAAGTGGATGAGGCGACAAGCGAAGAGAGGCAGAAGTACGCTTTTAATTTTATTTATCAGATTCTGGAGGCAGATTTTAATCTGGACACCAAGGAAAATGCGCTGCATTTCTTCCAGCAATTAAGGCAGATGTTTCGCGGCTGGAATTCAAGCCCCTGGGGAAGCGAGGAGTTTGGAAAAATAGAACAAGAGATGTCTTCCTTTATTAATGAGAAGCGAAAAGACAAAAGAGAGCTCCCATGAATAAAGTTTATACCCATATCATACAAATCGCAGGAGATGTTATCACTGTCGAAGCCGAAGGCGTAGGTTACATGGATATTGCTGAAGTCACCACGCGAAGGGGCACGTCTTTAGCCCAGGTCATCCGTTTGGATGGGAAAAAAGTTTCTTTGCAGGTTTTTAGCGGAAGCCGCGGGATTTCTACAGGAGATAAGGTAAGGTTCCTGGGTCATCCCATGCGCGTGGCTTCAGGAGATAATCTCTTGGGCAGGATTTTTAATGGGAGTGGCCAGCCTTTAGATAATAAGCCACCCCTATCAGAAAATGTGGTGGATATCGGCGGGCCTCCGGTCAATCCTGTCAGAAGAGTTATCCCCAATAAAATGATCCGCACAGGCCTTCCTATGATCGATGTGTTTAATTCATTGGTCGTATCTCAGAAACTGCCGATTTTTTCTATAGCCGGGGAACCCTATAACCCGTTATTAGCAAGAATCGCCATCCAGGCCGAGGTCGATATCATTATTTTAGGGGGCATGGGCTTAAAGTACGACGATTATCTTTTTTTCCGCGATACATTAGAGGAGCAGGGCGCGCTTTCGCGCTCCATCTTCTTTATCCATACAGCCGCTGATCCAACCGTGGAATGCCTTTTAGTTCCTGATATCAGCCTGGCTGTTGCCGAGCAGTTTGCTTTAAGCGGTAAACGCGTTTTGGTGCTGTTAACCGATATGACAAATTTTGCAGATGCCCTCAAAGAAATCTCTATTACCATGGAACAGGTTCCTTCTAACCGCGGATATCCAGGAGATCTTTATAGCCAGTTAGCCGCTCGCTACGAAAAGGCAGTTGATTTTGATAAGGCAGGTTCCATAACCACCTTAGCGGTTACGACCATGCCCGGGGATGATGTGACGCATCCAGTACCGGATAATACCGGTTATATTACAGAAGGCCAGTTCTACCTTAAAAATGGATCCATCGAGCCCTTTGGCTCTTTAAGCCGGCTTAGGCAGCAGGTGAATGGTAAGACCAGGGATGATCATCGCACGATTATGAATACCATGATTCAATTGTTTGCCAGTTACCGAGAGACGCTTGAGAAAAGGGCTATGGGATTTCAGATGTCCAGCTGGGATAAGAAACTCCTACATTACGGAGGGCTTTTTGAAAAAGAGATGATGTCCCTTGAGGTGAATATTTCTTTGGAAAAGGCGCTGGACAGAGGGTGGGAGATTCTGGCTGAGTGCTTCTTGCCGGAGGAAACGGGAATAAAAAAGTCCATGATCGAAAAATATTGGCCAAATTTAGTTAATCGTTAATCTTAAAAATAATGGGCAAAATAAAATTAACTAAAGGAGAGCTAAAAAGGCAAAGAGATGCGCTAAAACAATACCAGCGTTATCTGCCCACTTTGCAGTTAAAAAAACAACAATTGCAGATTGAGATTCTGCATCAGGCCGCCTTCTTAGAGAAGAAAAGAGAGGAAGCGAAGATGAGGCTTGAGGATATCCTTTTATGGGCAGGATTATTATCTGACCGTTCGATTGACATCAAACTACTTGTCAGGCTGCAGGAGACAAAAGAAGGTGCGCGTAATATCGCTGGGGTTGATCTACCTGTTTTTGAGGGTGTTGAGTTTGTCTTCGCTGAATACGATCTATTTGCAACACCTCTTTGGGTGGATACGGCGATGATCGCTTTACAAGGGCTGATCGCTGTGCGCAGGGAGATTGCGGTTATAGAAAAAGGCATAAGTATTTTAAAGCAGGAGTTACGCATAACCACCCAGCGCGTCAATTTATTCGAAAAAGTCAAGATTCCAGAGGCAGAGGAGGCGATCCGTATCATTAAGATCTATATCGGAGACCAGATGGCTAATGCCGTTGGTCGCAGCAAGATCGCCAAAAGAAAAATAGAGGAGCTTGTATCCCTCGCAGTCTAAACAAAAGCAGGGTTGCCTGGAAGAGAAAATCGATGATTGTCCCGATGAAAAAGGTTTTTCTGGTGATGCAATCTAAAGACGCATCCAGTGCGCTTGGAGATCTTCGGGCGCAAGGCTTGGTGCATGTGGAGCATCAGCAAGTGCCAGAGGGTAAAGACTTACAGGCCATCCAGGAAGATTTAAGCCTTATTCATTCAGCTATAAATATTTTATCCAGGCAGGAGAAAGAAAGGCCTATGGAAGAAAAGCAAGATCAGCCTCTTTCTAATTGGAAATTAACAGCGCGGCATATTATAGACGTAGATAAAAGACTGGATCAGTTAAAGGAATTTGGCCGCGCCCTTAAAAACAGGATTATCTCTTGGGAGCCTTGGGGTGATTTTGAGCCTGAAAGCATCCGGACCTTGTCAGCCAAAGGCATTTTTGTGCGTCTATACCAGATCCCGGTTAGAGAAATCAAGAACCTTCCCAGGAATTTAATCGTCAAAAAGATTTATCTTGCAAGCGGCATGGCTAATTGCGTGGTTATCTCGCGGCAGAGGCAAGACATTCCCTATAAAGAGATAACCTTACCCAAAATGGGATTAGAGGCGATGCAGAGAAGATTAGAAGAAGATTTCCGCGTACAGGGGGCTTTAGAAAAAGAGATAAAAAAACACGTATCTTATCTGAGAGAACTCATTGTCATTAAAAACTCACTAGAAAAAGAGCTAGAGTTTTACCAGGCATTAAAAGGCATGGGGCAGGCAGCCACGCTTTCCTATTTAGCCGGGTATGTGCCTTTTGATGCTGTGCCAAGACTTCTGGAGAAGGCCTTGACCCAAAGATGGGCGATAAAGATAGAAAAGCCAAGGGAAGAGGATTATGTGCCAACGCTGATTCGCAATCCCAAATGGGTTTCCATCATAAGGCCTGTGTTCAAATTAATCGAGATCATCCCTGGCTACCGGGAGGTGGATATCAGCCTGTGGTTTCTTATATTCTTTTCCGTTTTCTTTGGCATCATTATTGGGGATGCTGCCTACGGCTTGATTTTCTTGCTGTTGACGTTATGGGTACAGATAAAATGGGGCAGGAAGGTTGCTGATAAGTCTCTATTTTTCCTTCTTTATCTGTTGAGCTTTTCAGCTGTTACCTGGGGAGTCTTGAGCGGTACATTCTTTGGTCAGGAGTGGCTTCCTCAGACGGTTAAGCCCCTCCTACCTGCTTTACGTAACGTTACCTATGTTCAGAATTTATGTTTTGTCATCGGCACCGTACATCTAAGTCTGGCGCATCTGTGGAGATTCATACGCAAATTTCCATCTGTTAGTTTCATAGCAGAAGCAGGCTGGATTGCTATACTGTGGGGCGCTTTTTTTCTGGCAAGAATGCTGATTTTGGGACAGGTCTTTCCCGAATATGGAAAGTGGCTCTTCGTTGCAGGAGCGGCGAGTGTCATCATTTTTTCTAAACCGAAGAAGAACCTACTTAAAGGTATAGCATCAGGCCTAGGGAATTTTCTGTTAAACGCGATAAATAATTTTACAGATATTGTTTCCTACATTCGTCTTTTTGCCGTTGGCCTGGCAACAGTGGCTATAGCAGATGCCTTTAACCGGATGGCTATGTCTATAGGTTTTAACAGTATTCTCTCAAGCATGGCCAGCGCCTGCATTTTGTTGTTAGGCCACTTACTAAATATTGTTTTGGGTCCTGTGTCCATTATTGTGCATGGAGTACGCTTAAATGTCCTTGAGTTCTGCAGTCATCTGGATGTAAAATGGAGTGGTATAGCCTACAGACCATTAAAGACATAAAGCAATAATAAAAAATAAGGAGATGAAAAATGGAAACGAGCGTATTGATGCAGTTTAAAGATTTAGGGTTGGCAGCTGTATTAGCGCTTTCCGCCATGGGGTCGGCATTAGGCACAGGGGTTGCTGGGATGGCAGCGGTGGGTGCCTGGAAAAAGGCGTTTGCTCAAAACAAATCAGCCACTTTTATGCTCGTTGCCTTTGTAGGCGCACCCTTGACCCAGACGATTTACGGAATGATTGTGATGAACAATATGGCGGCGCTTGCGTTAAAGGGTGTGTTTGTGTGGTCCATAGGTCTATTTGCCGGCTCGGCCATAGGGCTTTCTGCGTGGATGCAGGGCAAGGCGGCTGCAGTTGCCTGCGACGCAATGGGTGAGACTGGAAAAGGGTTCGGTAACTATATCATTGCCCTTGGCATCATCGAGACCGTGGCGCTTTTTACCATGGTGTTTACCTTGGGGATTCTCGGAAGGCTTGCCGGTGCCTAATGTTTCGTATTAAAGACAAAGTAGAAGTGGGCGATTAGCTCAGTTGGTCAGAGCGTCTGACTTACATTCAGAAGGTCAGGGGTTCAACTCCTCTATCGATAGCAAATGGCGTTGCGTAAAAATTAGATTTGCAATTATCCTCGTTTTGTATATAATTACCATTTGCCATTAGCCAATCATGGGCCCGTGGTGCAGCCTGGTTTAGCACGTCAGATTGTCGATCTGAAGATCGCGAGTTCAAATCTCGTCGGGCCCGCCAGTCTTAAAGCCGTCATTTGCCTGACGGTTTTTCTGTTTTTGTCCTAACCGCAGCACGTACTTTTCATTTGTTAATTCTCATCTATCTGATATAATAAGTTATATATCATCTCACTGCCTACCCCTGTTTTTAACCTATGTTAAGCACAATCAAGGTATTATCGGCATCTTTCATCTTAATCTTCTGGTGCGTTTCCTTAGAGGCAGGCACGATTATAACTGAGACAGAATATTTTGTACTTTCTTTAGATACATATTTAAGGTTAGACTCCGTCACCTTTAAAAACACGGTGGATCTGGATAGCAGCAATAAAGATGATTCCACGGCCTATTTAGGGCTGGATTATAGTTTTGGGTTTAACCTGGAATCCAAAGATAAAGAAAAACGTTTCTTTTTGAAGTTAGAGCGTAATGGCCCCTGTGATTACAGCGCGCCCCTGTTCGTGCACAACACGCTGATGACATCAGCAGGCCCTATTGATAGGTATCGCAATGAGTATTTGCTCCCACAAATAGAAGAATTCTGGATGGATATCCCTTTACTCCGTCCGGTGAGGCTCAAGATAGGTCTTTATACATACGAAGTGGGAAATGGCTTTAGTTTGCACGGGTGTTATGAAAATCTTGGCTTGACTCTTTTTACAGAATCCGAGGGATTCAGCTGGAGATTTCACTACAGCAGGCCTGACCTGCACAATGATGTTCGTCTAGGGCCGCGCATACGCCAGGAGCAGGAGCAGGATTTTATCTATGAGCCTAATGCTGCCAACTTTTTTGCACTGGATTGTACATTTAAAAAAGAAGAAAGTTTCCTTCAGCCTTATATAGGCGCTTTGGTTGATTACACCTCTGCCGGAAAAAGGGACAATTACTTTACAACACCTACGAACAGGGATATTTTAGGCACGGTGGGCATGAGTTGGACCTTAAAGCAACCGGCTTATTCCTGGAGCATAGAAGCGGCGAGAAATTTCGGAGAGGCCAAAAGCGCAAGTCCTGAATATAAGGATGTGCAACATACTGGATTTTTGGTATTCACTCAATTTGAAAGCTCAATGGGAAACTTCACGCCATATTTCGCATTTCTTGCAGCCAGTGGCAATAAAGTCAGTCTCGAGCAGGTTGAAAATCTGGAAGATACTTTAACCAGCTCAAAAAACAGAGCCTTTAGCTGCTATTCGCCACTGAACAATAATCTGGATGATTCTGTCTGCAGTAGCAATGCGGATATGCTTCCTATTGTGGCTATGGGAGGCGGTTATGGCCTGAATTACGGGGTGCCAAGACCCGGGACCTTTGCTGCTGCTGATTTTGACAACCTGCTCATGCCACAGGTAGGCTTTGATTTCAAGATACAGGAGAATCTGACCCTTGGTGTTTACGGTTATTATTTGAGTCTTTTTGAGAGGCCTGTGGGTCTCCTTAATGGAGTTGCCCGATATCTCTCGAGAGAGCTGGGATCTGAGATAGACCTGTTCCTTGATTATCAGTTCAACGAAAATACATTAATCAGTTTATTAGGAGGATATTTTTTCCCGGGAAGATACTATAAAGAATTAAGAAGCGATACAGACGGCAGCCTCTTAAGCCCTTTTGTGCGCGGAGATGGAGAGCCGGATAGTGCTTATCAGGTTGAAATCGCCGTAGAGTTTACCTTTTAGGAGGGGATATGGTTACGTTCGAAGAGTTCAGAAAGTTAGAGTTAAAAGTAGCAAAGATTTTAGAGGTAAAGGATCATCCGAATGCCCAGAAATTATTCGTTTTAAGTATTGATTTGGGGGATAAAACCAAACAGATTGTCGCAGGAATAAAAAGTTCTTATAAGAAGGAAGAGCTGGTTGGTAAGCAAATTATCGTGGTCGATAACTTAGAGCCAGCGCTTTTGAGGGGCGTGGAAAGTCAGGGCATGTTATTGGCCTGTCAGGATGAGGCGGGGATTTGTATTATTTCACCTGAAAGAGAAGTGCGATTGGGTAGCAGCGTGAAATGATCAAGCAAATTATTCCAACTGACTTTTGTTTAAGTTGCCGGGGCTGCTGCAGGTTCAGTCAGCCCGAAACCAGCTGGTCTCCTATTCTTCTGGATCCAGAGATACAGCAGCTTCTCGAGGATAACTACCCACCCTCACTGATATCAAAGACGAAGAGAATCCGGCCTGTGCCCGATTCTCAAAGCGACCGTTTTCTATGTGCGTTTTTAAATCCGGATGATAATACTTGCAAGATTTACAATTCGCGGCCCCTAGATTGCCAGCTTTACCCCTTTATGATCAACCGAAAGGACAAGAAAGTTTTTTTGGCTTGTGATTTAAGATGCCCTTTTGCCGAAAAAAATTTGGAAGTCGGTGCGTTCAAAGAATATATCCAATATATATTTAACTTTGTCAATAGCCCTTCTGTATTGAATCTGCTAAGAAATAATCCCCAGATTATTCAGGAATACAAGGGCCTCCTGGATTTAGAAGAGATAAAGATTTAAACGGTGATACTTAAGAAATTAAACGTTAAAGATAGAAGGGTATTTGAGAAGTTTTTAGGATTAAACCAGCATGAGCTATCCGTTTACGCCTGGGAGAATATTCTTATCTGGAAAGGTCTCTATGATATCAGGTGGGCTCTCTTGGATAAGGCCCTCTGTGTGTTCTTTATCGATAAAATTGGCTGTTTCCAGTATTTGACTCCTTTGGGAAAGAATATAAACGGGGGTGTCTTAAGAAAGAGCTTTGAGGTGATGGACGCCTTTAATAAGAACAAAGAGATATCCCGCATTGAGAATATCGAATCAAAAGACATCTGGCTTTACCGGAAGATAGGTTATAACTGTCGGATTAAATCCTACGATTACCTCTGTAACAGGTTGGATTTAGCCCAACTTCCTGGCAACAGATTCAAGTCTAAGCGCGCCTGCTGCAATTATTTTGTGAAAAACTTTTCCTTTGAATACCAGCCTTTTTCTCTAAGATATAAAAAGGGATGCCTCTCTCTTTATAATCTTTGGATGGAGCAGCGCAAGGCTCAAAGAAATGATTTTTTATATCGAGGGATGCTTAAGGATAGCCAGGCCTGTCTTAAGGAGGCCTTGGATAGTTTTGTGGATTTAGATTTAACAGGTCGCGTCGTTACCATCAATAATGAAGTCAGGGGCTTTACCTTTGGATATGAATTAAACCAAGAGACATTTTGCGTTTTGTTTGAAATAACTGACCTTACGGTTAAAGGTCTGGCGCAATTTATTTTTCGCGAATTCTCCAGGGAGTTAAAAAATTACAAATACATCAACATCATGGATGATTCGGGATTGAAGAACTTAAGAGAAGTCAAGCACTCCTACCAGCCAGTTCAATTAGTGCCTAGCTTTACTCTCGCGCGAAGATATGCCTAAGAATATAGAAGAAATGGAGTTTACCATATTTGATACGGAGACAACCGGTCTAGACACAGCCTCTGGGGATAGAATCGTAGAGATGGCTGCCATAAGATTCAAAGATAAAAAGAAAATAGCCGATTTTGAGACTCTGGTTAACCCAGGTCGGCCCATATCCGAAGCTGCCTTTCAGGTCAACAGAATAACCCAGGAGATGCTAAGAGGTGCACCTGCAATTGAAACGGTCATGCCCCGATTCCTGGATTTTATCCAAGGCAGTTGCCTGTGTTCTTACAACGCGGGCTTTGACCTGGAGTTTTTAAACAATGAATTGCATCTTTTGGGAAAATCTCCCCTTCAGAATGTCGTTACCGTTGATATATTAAGAATGGCCAGGCGTCTTTTACCGGGATTAGAGCGTTATGCCCTTTGGTTTGTATCAGAGAGATTAGGCATCAACATCGCCCAAAAGCATCGCGCCCTTGCTGACGTAGAAATGACCTGGGAGGTGTTTAGACGGCTTACAGGAATTCTACAGTCAAAAGGCATAACGGATTTCGGGCACTTCTCGCAACTTTTTGCCATTAATGCGCATTTTTTAGAAAGCGCTACGAACCAGAAATTGGCCCAGATACAGGAGGCGATTAACCTGGGAGTGAAGCTTAAGATAAAATACCTTTCTAGTTCAGGCGTTGAGGTTACCGAGCGGGAGGTGATACCTAAAGAGATTAAACAGGAAAATAGCCGTAGTTATCTGGTGGGATTCTGTTGCTTGAGAAACGATGAGCGGACCTTTCGGGTGGATAATATGCTGCGCCTTGAAATTTTAAATGAAAGTTAGAAAGATAAAATTGCCGTTTGAGGTAAAAAAAAGCGTTCTGGCTTTTGGCAGCCAAACCAAAAATACCCTCTGTTTGGCCAAGGGTCGCTTCGCTTATTTAAGCCCGGTGCATCCTGACCTAAGCAATCTTAGCGATTTTCTAGCATTTGTTAAGGACGCAAAATTTTTTCTAAAGAAAAGGCCCAAGATTATCGCCATTGATTTACATCCAGATTATCAATCCAGTTTATTTGCCCAGGATTTACTTCGAACTTCGCACCTCGAACTTCGTACTATCCAGCACCATCATGCCCACATCGCCTCCTGCATGATAGAACATGGCTTAGCCAATCAGAAAGTCATCGGAGTCAGTTTTGATGGAACGGGTCTGGGATTGAGAGGTCAGCTTTGGGGAGGAGAATTTTTACTCTGCGATTACAGGGATTCTGAAAGAAGAGTGCATTTAAAAGAGATCCCTCTTTTGGGAGGAGAAAAAGCCATCCAGGAACCCTGGCGATTGGCAGCAGCATGGCTCTATCAAGCATATAAAGATAGGTTTTTGAACTTAAAACTCGACTTTGTCAAGGGCCTGAACAAAAATCATTGGAGGTTTTTAAAACAGTTGTATGTATCAGGCACCTATGCGCCTTTAGCCAGTAGCGCAGGCCGGCTTTTTGACGCGGCGGCAAGCCTTATCCTTCATAAATATAAGGTGCGCTTCGAGGCTGAATTAGCCATAGAATTAGAAAAGTTAGCTGCAGCCTATCATCACCAGGCCCAAGCCTATCCCTTTGATTTAAACAAGAATAAAAATGAATACATTCTCGATCCGCTCCCCATGTTCAGACAGATCGTCCTCGATTTAAAACACAAGGAACCTAAAGAGAAGATGGCCTACCGCTTTCATTTAACCGTTGCTCAGATGATAAATAGCGTGTGTTTATCATTAAGAAGGGACCATCGACTCAATAAAGTTGTTTTATCAGGAGGCGTTTTTCAAAACAGATTGCTGATTGAAATGAGCCATGATTTATTGAGGAAAGCAAGCTTTAAGATTTTTACCCATCGGCAGCTAGAGGCGAGTGACGCCTGTCTGTCTTTGGGCCAGGTTGCCATAGCGAACCGGAGGTCTTAGGTTATGTGTCTGGGTATTCCCATGCGGATTAAAAAAATCAAGGGTGATTTTGCGGATGTGGAATCCGCCAGGCTCATCCGGACTGTCAATATCCAAATGTTGCCTCAGATTCAAATAGGAGACTATGTGATTGTGCATGCGGGGTTTGCCATCCAGAAGCTGGATCCTGCAAGGGCCAAGGAAACCTTAAAGATCATAAATGAAATACATTGATGAGTTTCGTAATATGGGGGCTATCCGTAAGGTAGCCGCAGCCCTAAGGGAGATCGCGCCTTCTTGGAACATAAATATGATGGAGGTTTGTGGTACCCACACGCACACCTTCCATAGATTTGGCTTGGGTAGAATGTTACCTCCCAACCTGAGATTGATTCCAGGGCCAGGGTGTCCTGTGTGCGTGAGCCCTCAAACTTATATCGATCAGGCTATCGAGCTGGCAAAAAATAAAGACGTTCTTATTTTAAGCTTTGGAGATATGCTGCGCGTTCCAGGCACAAATTCTACTTTAGAAAAAGAAAGGGCCCGATTCGGTAATGTCCGAGTCATCTATTCTCCTCTGGAGAGCCTGACCATGGCCCAGCGCCATCAGCACAAAAAAGTCGTACTTCTGGCCGTTGGATTTGAGACGACAGCGCCAACCATTGCCCTTAGTATGATCAGGGCAAAAAAAGAGAGATTGAAAAACCTTTTCTTTCACTGTTCATTAAAATTGATTCCTCCTGCCATGGTCAAGCTGACTCAGGATCCAAGACTAGATCTGGATGGCTTTTTATGTCCAGGCCATGTTTCTACCATTATAGGTCTGAAACCCTATGAGTTTATTGCCAGAAAATACGACATCGGCTGTTGCATCGCTGGTTTTGAGCCCCTGGATATGATGGAGGGGTTGTACCTGCTCTTAAGGCAGATCATCCGCAAAAAACCGGCTGTTGAGAATCAATATGCGCGGGTCGTCAAAGATGAGGGCAACCCCAAAGCAAGGACAATTATTAAATTAGTCTTTTGTGTGTCGCATAGTGCTTGGAGAGGTTTAGGGATGATTCCAAAAAGTGGCCTTTTGATTCGAAAGGAATTTGCGCGCTTTGATGCACAAAGAGAATTTGGTCTTAAGCGAATCAACGAATCAACGAATCAACGGACAACGAAATGCAGGTGCGCTGACGTCTTAAAGGGGATCGCGTCTGCGCCGGAATGCCCCTTATTTTCAAAAGTCTGCACTCCTGACAACCCCATCGGACCCTGCATGGTCTCAAACGAAGGAGCCTGTCATGCGTATTATAAATACCATTAAGTTCAGAGTTCATAGTTCGAAGTTGTACCTTTTCGTTATTTTATTATTGGGGCTCGGTGTACTATCCGGTTGCAGCCAGCCGAAGGATTTAAAAGAGGTCCAGGGTCTCGCCCAGCAGGCCCAACAATATTATCAGGAGGCTGTGGATGCCTACAAGGCTTTAATCAAAAAGGGCCCTTCAGACCGGTTGCATTTTGAACTAGGGCTTCTTTACTACAACCATGGAGAACTGGAAAAGGCAGTCGAAGAATTTAAGAATTCAAAAGAACCCGAGGCTAAAAAATATTTGGCGATCTCCTATTATCGCCTAGCTTTTTTTACCGACGCCTTAGAGATTTTCAATACCTACGAGATAAAGGACGACGAGTATCTGTTTTACAAGGGTCTGACCTGCGAAAAATTAAACTTGTATGAAAAGGCACTTGATATCTATAGCAAGATCAACGCTAATCCTTACAGAGCCAAGGCCAAAGAGCGCGTTCAGTTGATTGAGCGGCAGGAAAGCCTTGAATCCATCGGAAGGATCGATCCGTTCGTCTATAAAATCTTAAGCCGCGCGCCGAGTGCGGATGCGTATCCCCAGGCCGGGGCCCTGGTTTTATTCAGCGACGAGAAAATTGAGGTGACGGCCGACGGTAAAGAGGTGACAAGCCTTCATTACATCATCAAGATTCTCAATGAGCGGGGAAAGGCAGATTTCTCAGAGACGCACATCAATTATGATTCGACCTTTGAGAAGGTCAAGCTGGAATACGCCCGCACCATCAAGCCGGACGGCAAGGTCCTGGAGGTAGGCAGCCGCCACATCCGGGATGTCTCTAAATATTTAAATTTCCCGCTTTATAGCAATGTTCACGTTACCATCATCTCTTTCCCCGAGGTCACCGAAGGTTGCGCCATCGAGTATAAACTCAAGATATACAACAACAGACTCATCAATAAAAAAGATCTTGTTTTGGCCTACACCCTCCAGTCTAAAGAGCCTATCATGGAAGCCTCATTTGTGATGCGCATACCCAAAGATAATCCTCTGCATATAAAAATTCTCAATGACAGGTATAATAATTTTGGCGCCCAGATGGCTCCTGAAATGAAAGAAGAGGATGGTTTCTTAAGTTACCGCTGGCGCTTTAACAACATCCCGCAGATCATCCCAGAAGCTGACATGCCTCCGGCTTGCGAAATCAACCCCGTGATTCTGATCTCCACCTTTGATAACTGGCAAGAGATCTATGAGTGGTGGTGGGAATTGGCTCAAAATAAAATAGAAGCGGACCAAGCTGTCAAGAGAAAGGTCAAAGAACTGATTCAGGATAAGCCAAGTGACGAAGAGAAGATTAGGGCGATTTATAACTTTTGCGCACAGAAGATCCGTTATGTGGCTGTGGAATACGGAGAGGCGGGTTACGAGCCGCACAGCTCAAGTGACATTTTTAAAAACAAGTACGGAGACTGTAAAGACCAAGCGATACTCCTGGTGAGCATGTTAAGGGAGGTAGGACTTTCTGCTTGGCCGGTCCTGATCGCCACAAAAGATTATTATAATTTGAATGAGGATTTTCCGAGCGTGCTTTTCAATCATTGCATTGCCGCCGTATCCCTACAGGATAAGGTCTACTTCCTTGATCCCACGGCCCAAACCTGTCCCTTCATGGATTTACCCGTCGATGACCAGGGCCGCCGGGCCCTGCTTTTTAAAAAAGACGGTTATGAAATCAGAGAGACAGTTCTTTTCCCGGCAACGCATAATCTGGTCAGGCAGGTTATTTCGCTTAAGGTCAACTCCGATGAGACAATAGCCGCAAAAAAGGAGATTCTTACATTCGGATTCTATGATCAGGGGCAACGTTTTTGGCTGCTTTACACTCAGCCGGAGATCGTTAGAGAGGTACTCAAAGCCAAAATCCAGGATATTTCCATTGGCGCTACACTCAATGAATATACGATTGAGAATCTGGATGATTTAAATAAGCCGATTGTTTTAAAATATGATTTTTGGGGGCCTGAGTTTTTTACGATAGCCGGAGATTTACGTCTCCTGCCTCAGCTTGGCAGTGTGGACACGTCCATCGTAGCCAAGGAGAAGCGCCGCTACCCTATTGATTTCGGATTCCTGGAATCTTCTGAGACAGTGAATGTGATCGAGATTCCGGATAACCTTGCCATAAAATATATACCTGACAACGTCGCAGAGGATAGTCCTTGGCTGAAGATTTTCGTTGAATATGTACGCCAAGACAAAAGAATCGAAGTGAAGCAACGAACGGAAGCCAAAAAGGGTGAGGTAGCTCAAGAAGAATACCCGGCTTTCAAGAGGTTTGTTGAGGATGTCGCCAAGAAAACCAAACAGAGGATCGTCCTGGAAAAGAAAAAGTAGGTATGAGAAAGGCCTCTCAAAAAAAGAAATTGAATTCCATTTACCTTAAGCTCTTTGCCTCTTTCGGCCCGCAGCACTGGTGGCCGGCCAAGACGCCCTTTGAGGTCATGGTAGGTGCCATCCTGACCCAGAATACCAATTGGGCTAATGTGGAAAAAGCCATTGCTCAGCTTAAACAGCATAAGGTCTTAGCCCCCAAGAGAATTTATCATTTATCCACGTCAAAATTAGCCAGGCTCATTAAAAGCGTTGGTTACTATAACATCAAGGCCAAGCGGTTAAAGACCTTTTTAAAGTTCTTATTTGATCACTACAAGGGGCAACCAGAGAAGATGTCCCGGGTGTCTGGCCAGAAACTGCGTCTTGAGCTTCTTTCCATCAACGGCATAGGGCCTGAGACTGCGGATTCCATCTTGCTCTATGCTTTACAAAAGCCGCTCTTTGTGATTGATGCTTATACCAGAAGGATCATGGTGCGGCATGGTTTCATCGCAGAAGATTCCAGCTATCAGGATGTGCAAAATTTGTTTATGCAAAACCTTAAAAAAGAGGTAAAATTATTCAATGAGTATCATGCGCTTTTAGTACGATTGGGCAAGGAATTCTGCCTTAAAAGAAGACCCCTTTGCAAGAGATGTCCATTAAAGTAGTTCAAAGTTCGAGGTTCATAGTTCACAGTAAAATCTTTAGACACCGAACACCGAACACCGAACACCGAACAAAGGAGTTGCGCCCGCTTGTTATTATATTATGGGTGATTATTTGGTACTTGGTACTTGCCTGCCTGCCGGACAGGCAGGGTACTTGGAGTTTTACCTCTTACGCCGCACCCTGTTACGGCAGCCGGATGCCTGCCAAGAAGAAGCTCCATATGGGCTTTCAGTCCTACAGTATCTTTAACAGGTACCTGGAGCACGAAGCAGGCTCTTTACGCAGTCAGCAGCAATTCTTTCTCCTGTCCATTGGGCTTTATGATTGGTTTTCGCTCGACTTAAAAGGGGGAACCGGTTTCATAAAGCAGCACCCTGTGCAAAGGGATGAACTGGATTATCCCACCTATATGGGTGGAGGATATGGTTTTCGCCTGAAGCTTTATGAGGCAAAGAATACAAAATGGGTTTTTGGCTTTCAACATGTCAGCATCCACCCCATATCCATTGATCTGGGGCCCACAAAACACAAGGCGGTTTTAGACGACTGGCAGTTTTCCACGCTCATATCTTGCGATTTTAGAAAAATAATACCTTATCTGGGCGCAAGATGGTCCAGGGCTGATTATATCCATTGGATTGATGGAGAAAGGGATCGCGTAAGGTCCGATTTAACGAAGGGTGCGGGTTTGATCGTAGGTTTTGACCTGCCCCTAACAAAGAAAATCTGGTTGAATTGTGAAGGACAGCTTCTGGACAGTGAGGCATTGGCCCTGAGCTTAAACTTTAGTTTATAAAACAGATGGTCAACAAGGAACGTTTAGTCAGACTGACTCAAAAGCTTATAAGCATCCATTCTGAAAATCCCCCTGGAGATGAATCGCGAATAGCCAGATTTGTGCAAAGTTATCTTAAAAGACTTAAGGTACGCACGAGGCTCTATGAGTTTAAAAAGAATCGTCTGAATGTGCTCGGGTATTGGGGGCCTAGAGAATGCAAGCGATCTCTTCTTATAACCCCGCATTTAGATACGGTGCCAGCCGGAAGAAGCTGGACCTATAGCCCTTTTGCCGGAGGAGTTCACAAAGGAAGGATTTACGGTTTGGGAGCAACGGATTGTAAAGGAAATCTTGCCTGTGCGCTGGAGAGCATACGCAGCCTCATCGAAGAGGAAGCTTTGTTAGATTACAGGCTTATCTTTGCTGCTACTGCCGACGAAGAAAGTGGCTCAGGGCTGGGGCTGGTTCCCTTGCTTGAGCGAAAGGTCTTGCAAGCGGATGCCGCCCTGATCTTGGATTCGGACGATTTTAAGATTATTGTTACACAAAAAGGGCTCCTGCATCTTAAGGTCAAGGTTAAAGGCAGGCGCGCTCACGGCGCTTATCCCTGGAGAGGTGTTAACGCTATTGATACGGCCATCGATATCATCAAGTCAATAAAAGAGCATACGTTTCATTACAAAAAAAATAAATTCTTGAGGCCCCCGACCGTTAATACGGGCACGATCAAGGGAGGAGATAAAGTCAATATCGTAGCGGACTGGTGTGAATTTGAATTGGATATCCGTTTCTTACCCGGTACGCAGGCAAAAGAGTTGCTTGCAACAATCAAGAAGATTATCAGCAGGCACACAAACGATTGGAAAATAGAGATAGAAGGTCTCCAGGCACCCTACAGCATCCAACAAACACACCCTTTGGTTGTCTGCCTAAAACGGGCCATACGTAAAGTCAAGGTTCATCCTGTTATCGAGGGCTCGGAAGGTGCAACCGTCATCACGTTTTTTCAGGAAAAAAATATTCCTGCGGTAGCCACGGGCTTTGGCTCAAAGGGCACGGCCCATGCAGCCGATGAGTATGTTACCATCGATAATCTGTACAAAGGGACTTTGGTGCTTGAGGAATTTCTTAAGAATTTTTAGTTTCCAGCAGGAAAGAAGGGTTTAAAACATGGAAGGTATTAAATTCTTAAAAAAGCCGAGATTAAAAAATCCTTACCTGATTGTAGCCTGGCCGGGAATGGGGGAGGTGGCTTTTAAAGCAGCCTCTTACCTTGTGGAACAGTTAGGGGCGCAGGATTTTGCCGTTATCCCTGCGGAGGATTATTTTTATTTGACTGCCAGCGTTATCCAAAACGGTCTCTTGGATCTCCCGGACTTGCCGCAAGGGAAATTCTACTATTGGAGGAATCCCTCTGCGAAATCAGCGTTGAAAAAGACGCAATATCATGATATTATAATATTCTTAAGCAATGCACAGCCTGATTTAGCCAAGGCACAGGCTTACGCTGAAACAATATTACAGCTGGCTAAGAATTTTAACGTTCAAAGGATTGTTAGTTTTGCTTCCATGCCGCAACCCATTGACCATACGCAGGAACCGCGGGTGTGGCTGGCCTGCACATCCGAACAGATAAAGAAAGATCTTCAGGCGCATGTATCGGATATACTGTCGCAAGGGCAAATCAGCGGCATGAACGGTTTGTTCTTAGGGCTAGCCAAACGCCAGGGGCTTGAGGGTTTTTGTCTGTTGGGAGAAATACCCCTTTATACGATTCAGATCGAGAATCCCAGGGCCTCTTTGGCTGTATTGAATCTCTTGGCTAAGATCTTGGACCTGAAGGTCGATTTGGCTCCCCTCGTCGAGCAGACCCGTCACATGGAATCAGAAATCAATAAATTACTGGATTATTTCAAGCTGGGTTCAGGCGGCCAGATAAATCCTATCGGCGAGGAAGAGATAGAGAAAATTAAAAAAACCCTTGGCCAGCTGACGAAGCTTCCTGGTTCCGTCAAAGAAAAGATCGAGAAGATCTTTGACCAAGCAAGGCTCGATCTTTCAAAGGCAGGTGAATTAAAGAGTGAGCTGGACAAGTGGAATGTTTATAAAGAATACGAAGACAGATTTCTAGATTTATTTAAGAAAAAAAAGGAGAAGGATAATTGATGGATAAAACCTCCCAGGCCTTTCGCACCAGGCCTGTTTCTGTTAGGGGAAAGCAGGAATCCTGCGCAATCAAAGCCGTTCTTTTTGATTTAGGCCATGTGTTAATCGATTTTGATCACCTGCGCGCAGCAGAAAGTCTATCCTGTTTTACGGATAAGTCGGCGCAGGAAATCTTCAACCTTTTCTTTGACTCGGAATTGACGGCGCTTTTTGAAGAAGGCAAGATTTCTCCGCGAGAATTTTTCACAGAAGTCAGGAGGATGTTGAACCTGAAAATCGATTACTATCAGTTTGTGCCTATCTGGAATGAGATTTTCTTTTTCAGTGAAAAGAACCTCGGCGTTTATCAATTAGCTTGCAAGATTAAAAACACTTATAAATTTGCGGTTCTTTCGAATATCAACATCCTGCATCTGGAATACATCAAGAAGACATTTCCCCTTCTTAATACTTTTACGATTATTGCCAGTAACGAGCTGGGATTGAGAAAACCACACCCTGATATTTACCGCAAGGCCCTTCAGAAGCTGGGGGAGCCTGCGGAAAGTGTCTTTTATATTGACGACAGAGTGGAGCTGGTAGCTTCGGCAAGTAAATTAGGTATGTGTAGTTTCATCTTTAAAGATGTGGAGGGTTTGAAAAAAGACCTCCGCGGGGCAGGGTTCGATAAATTCTGACGATAAGTATGGCACAGCAAAAAATCCTTCTCGGGCACGGAAGTGGCGGAAGGCTCATGCATCAACTCATCACGAATTTGATGCTGAAGAAACTGAATAACCCCATTCTCAAAGAACTTTCTGACAGTGCCCGCCTCCCCTATAGAGAAAAAATCGCATTTACAACTGATTCTTTCGTGGTCAGTCCTTTAGCCTTCCCGGGAGGCAATATCGGGAAGCTCGCCGTATGCGGAACTGTTAATGACCTTGTCGTGGCAGGGGCTCGTCCAGAGTATCTTTCTCTGGCGCTGATTCTCGAAGAAGGACTGGATTGCCGTCTCTTGGAGAAAATCGTGGAGTCCATTGCCGTGTACTGCCGAAGGACTGGCGTCTCCTGTGTCACGGGCGATATCAAGGTTGTGGAAAAAGGCGCTTGCGATAAGATGTTTATCAATACCACAGGTATCGGAAGAATGGTGAAGACCAGACCCTTATCCGTAAAAAACATAAAAGCAGGAGATAGGATTATCATAACTGGCGAAATCGGTCAGCACGGGATGGCTGTGTTAAGCAAAAGAGAGGAACTGGGCTTAAGGCTTAATATCAAAAGCGATTGCCGTGCACTGGACAGTCTGCTTTTGCCGCTGTTAAAAAAGATACAGGGCGTAAGGTTCATGAGGGACCCGACGCGCGGCGGTTTGGTTTCGACCCTCCATGAAATCATCCAGGCAACAGGATTGGGTATAAGAATAGAAGAAAAGCAGATTCCGGTATCAGGCCAGGTGAAAGTCGCCTGCGAATTGTTGGGCATAGACCCTTTATATGTCGCCAATGAGGGGTGCGCCGTTGTGGTAGTGGCAGGGAAGTCCGCTAAAAAGGCACTACGTTTATTAAAGAAACATCCCCTAGGACGGAAGGCTCGGCTGGCAGGAGAGGTTATTAGCAAACCTCAAGGCCGCCTGATCTTAGAGACGCGTTTAGGGACACAGCGGTTATTGGAGATGCTGACCAGTGAACCGCTGCCGCGCATATGCTGAATCGTTTAGTTCCTGCGTGCCGGTGAGACAGGCGTTGAGTTCGTTTTGGATGAACACCAATAAATATCAAAGGAGATTTTACAGGGATTGGGTAGGGGCTAAGGATTTATTCAAAGAGCACATTGTGTTAGGAGAATCGGATTTATTGATTCTTACGGATAAGCCTCTTGACAGAAGTTTTATAGAAAAACGGCTGCGTCTGTATCGCTTTGCCATAGAGGCGTACATCCGTAAAGACAGGCGGTTTGAAACAGCCTTAAAACCCTTGGAGGTTGAAATTACAGCCCCGAGAATTATCAAGGCGATGGCCTTTTATGCCAAGAGGGCCCGTGTGGGACCCATGGCAACGGTAGCTGGTGCGATCGCCCAGTTTCTTGGCAAGGATTTATTGAAGAGGAATTACAAAAATGTTATCATTGAAAACGGGGGGGACCTGTTTTTAAAAACTACAAAAACTCGCTTTATTGGCATTTATACCGGAAGGTCTAAGATTTGGAATAAACTCCGGTTAAAGATCAGACCATCGGATACGCCTCTTGGCTTATGCACGTCTTCGGGGGTATTGGGCCACTCATTGAGTTTTGGGAATGCCGACAGCGTGACGGTTCTCTCCAGAAATGCCTGCCTGGCGGATGCGGTGGCCACAGCCACCTGCAACTTGGTGAAGACAAAAGAGGATTTAAAAAAGGCGTTGAGGTTTACAAGAGGCATCCGCGGCGTTTTAGGTGTGGTTATTTTCATTAAAAATAATCTAATGAGCTGGGGCCGGCTCCAATTAGATGCGCAAAATTAACATTCTTTATGTGATTACAAAATTGGAATTAGGAGGTGCCCAAAAACAATTATGGAGTCTTATCCGTCATCTGAATAAAGAAAAATTCAATATTTTCTTATTCACCGCACGTGACGGACTGCTCATGGATGATTTTTGCTCTTTGGAGGGTTTGACGTTAAAAAAATCGGATAATCTTGAGCGCCGCATCAATCCCTTCAAGGATTTCTTGTCTTGTCTGGAAATCTATCGCTATATAAAAGAGAACGATATAGATATTGTTCATACGCACAGCTCTAAAGCTGGAATCGTGGGCCGCCTTGCCGCGAGAGCTGCTGGAGCCAAATGGATTATTCATACGGTCCATGGCTGGTCTTTTAATGATTTTCAATCGGTTTTACGCAGAACTTTCTTTATCTGGCTGGAAAGATGGATTGCCCGTTTTTCGGACAGGCTCGTGGTTGTTTCAGAATACGATCGGCTTAAAGGATTAAGCCATCGGATAGGAAAAAGCGAACAATATAAGCGCATAACTTATGGAATCAATCCGAGTGATTTTCTTATAAAAGATAAGGAGGCCAAGAATCGCCTGGGACTCAAAGATGCGGATTTAACCGTTGGAATGGTGGCTTGTTTCAAGCCCCAGAAATCTCCTCAGGATTTCATCAGACTTGCTTCTGTCATGACCAAGAAGCTCAATCGCCTCAAGTTTGTTTTAGTCGGAGATGGCCAGTTGCGTGGCGGCGTTGAGAAACTGATCCGTAAATGCGATTTGGATGAAGATGTTATATTAACTGGCTGGAGAAAGGATGTCCAGGAGATCCTTGCGGCACTTGATGTGCTGGTGTTGACCTCCCTGTGGGAAGGGCTTCCTGTTTGTGTGCTGGAGGCCATGGCAGCGCAAAAGCCCGTGGTGGCGACAGATACAGGAGGCATAGCGGAGATCGTCCGGGAAGGACAGACCGGGTATTTAGTCAAGCCGCATGATATAGATCAAATGGCAGAAAGACTTCGTTTTTTATTGGAAGATGAACGGTTACGACGAGATATGGGAGTAAGCGCCCAACAAAGCCTGGGAGAAGATTTCACTGTATCAAACATGTCAAGAAATACAGAGAGCCTTTACGAAGAATTGATCAGCGCAAGCCAAAGAAAGGAGCGGGAGGATGTCTAGTGAGGACATTAAGATGAAAAACCATGTTGACGTTAGCTTTGGCAAAATCCATCAGCGGGGATTTTAAAAGAATCCAGTTCACTCCCGACTTACTTCCGTCGGATGTTACAGGAGGATTTGTCTACAGTGCCAAGACAGGGGAGTTTGACTTCAGAAGAGGGCCGGTGTTTACAAACCTGCTTTTAGCGGATGAGATCAACAGGACAACCCCCCGCACCCAATCCGCACTTTTAGAGTGCATGCAGGAATACAAGGTTACCGTAGAGGGAAAGAACTTTTCTTTGGGCCGCCCCTTCCTGGTGGTCGCCACGCAAAACCCTATAGAGTATCAAGGGACCTATCCTTTACCTGAAGCTCAGATCGATCGCTTTCTCATGAAGATTGAGGTGGGATATTTAACTGTGCAGGACGAGATCAGGGTTATCAAGGAGCAAAAAGTCAAGCACCCCATTGAGGATCTCGGGCCTGTCATGGATTTAGAAAGAGTTTTGGCATTACAGGAAGAGGTAAAGAAAATCGATGTTTCGCCCAATGTCCTGGAGTACATTGCCCAACTGGTAAGCGCGACCCGCGAAAAAAAAGAGGATATCCGATTAGGAGCGAGCCCCCGCGCCTCCATTTCACTCATGAAAGCCAGTTGTGCCTGGGCATTTCTTGAGGGCAGAGATTTTGTCATACCCGAAGATGTGGTTAAGCTTGCCATTTGGGTATTGAAGCACAGGTTGATATTGCAGCCACGACTTGCTATCACCGGCAAAACCCCCGAGAATGTCGTGGCAGAATTAATCAAGACAACACCTATCCCTTAAAAGCCATGCTTAAATTATATTGGAAGAGGTGGGTTGTACTTTTTATTACACTGGTATCTAGTTTCATTATCGGCATCAGGACCTCCACGGGTTTTTTCCATCTTTTGTTCTGGTTTCTTTCAGCGCTCATCACAATAAGTTGGGCATGGATCCTTATAGAATATTTTAGCGTTCGATTGCATGTTAAGCGCAAGACATTAAAACAGGTCACCGAGGATGACGAATTGGAGGTCGAAGCCTTTATCCGCAATAGCAGCTTCCTGCCCATTTTAAGCCTCGCTTTAGAGGATTATCTTCCTTGCGCAGCTGAAGAAGAAAGAAAGAAAATGCTTTTTATAGACCATTTGGGAGGGGGTTTTTCCAAAAATTTAGAATATCGATGCCTTTGTCCCCTAAGAGGAAAATACAGGCTCGGCCCCTTTAAAGTTTATTACTTCGACCCCCTAGGCCTTTTTTTCTTAAAAAGGGTTTTTAAAGAATATAGTGAACTTTACGTTTATCCTGCAACTTTTCCCATCCGGAAACTTCCCGAGATGGTCAAAGGGGTCCTGCCCTGGTTTGGAATCCAGACAAGCCGCTTCAGCGGGGATGAGGATGAATTTTTCGGCGTCAGAGAATATAGACAGGGAGACCCTATCAAGAAAATCCACTGGATGACGACGGCCAGAAAAATGATGCTTATCGTCAAACAGTTCCAGCGACAGAGTTATTATCGGGTCACCCTCCTGTTTAATCTGGAGAAAAATAAAAATTTTGGCACAGGCAAGCATAAGGTGGCAGAGTATATGATTAAGATCGCAGCCTCCTTGGCTAAATATCTTTTGCAGCAAAATATCTCTTTCGAAGTGGTTGCAAGCTCCGGGGAGATGGTTTATTTTCCATTTAACAAGGGCCCAGAGCACTATGACAGTTTCATGAAGTTCCTTGCCATGGTCAAGGCTGAGAGTACGATAACCCTGGCGGATATATTTGAGGAGCGCAGCCGTTATATCCCCAACAATTCTAATTTGATCCTTATCATGCTGGATAAAGACTGGGGGTATATGACCCGCATCCTGGAGTTGATGGAAAGGGATATCGATATCATCCCCGTGCTTCTTATTTCCTCCACCTTCTTGCAATCTTTTGATCACCAAGAAGTCAGCACGGATATAAACATAAAACTGTCTCAAAACTGGGCATTAAAACCTATACTTATTACCTGCAGGGCCTCTTTAGAGGACGCCTTTAGTCTACAAATCAAATGACAGATCTAGACCAGAATAGGCTTATAGAGATGGTTTTGACCTTTGTGCTAATGTTCCTGGCGACAGCCTTGTTTGGGGAGGCATCCCTCGACCCCTATCGCCTCCTGCTGATTGCAGGCCTTATTGGCGGATTTTCTTTTGCTTGGTTCATGCGAGAAAAAGAACAGCCAGCAACCAAATATTTTTTGACAATAGGTGCGTTCTCGGTTTTAGTATGGTTTATAGTTTCAGTAGCCAATTCAACTTTTCTCTACAGAGATGTCATCCTCATCTGTATCAAAGGCCTCATTTTCGTTGAAGTGATCCTCAGTTTTGATATTCATTTACTGCCCTATATGCAGCTATTGTGTATTCCGCTGTACATGTGTTTTCCTTTCTTTTTCCGGGGCCAAATGGAATCTTTGCTTATACTGATAGTGTTCTTTAGTATCCTGGACTGGTTTATTCTGTTAAAAATGCAACTTTATAATTTCCTGAAAGTCCCCTTGAAAAGGGTATGGTCGAGGCGCTATATTTCCATTCTATCCTTAGCTGCTCTTTTGTTATTAAGTTTATCGTTGGGGTGGATTTTGTACTATGGCCTTCGGCTGGATTCGATGAAAAAAGGAGGACTTTTCCTCGTCGAAGAAATAGATTTAAAAGGGACCAGCAGCCAGACAGAGCAGACGCTTTTCGATTTACAAGACAAGTTGATAAAAGAGATGAGCGAGGAGATTGCCGAGAAGCCTGCCTTACAGGACAAATACTCAATGATGAATCTTCTCGACGTGATAGTAAAAAAGACAGAGGATGCTAAGCAGGTAAAAAAGGCTGCCACTGGTCTTGTCTCGCACCTTAAGATGGAAGGCCCGGGGATAAAGCTGAAGGCTGAGAGACCGACCTTGGCTACTCTGAAAGAGTATGTGAATTCTGTCATCAGACACCAGCTCAATAAAACCGAACAGGAGATGCGGCAGAACCTTCAGAAAACACCATTGGATATAAAAAGAAGCATGGCAACCTCTGCTTTAGTCAGAAAGATGAATAAAAGCTCTACTACTGAGCAGGTCGCAAAGTACGAAAAAGAGTTGCAAAAAACCATTCAGAATGCCCGCGCCAACACTAAGTTGAAAGAAGAGAGGATGAAGCTGGTAAGGAAGATGCGGGAATGGAAATCATTTGAACTGTCTAAATGGGATCAGGTTGCTGTTCCTCTCCAGAAAGTGCCACCCCCTCCAGAGCCATTGACCCCCGAACAAAAAGAATTAATCGCTAAGGCTGAGGCCTTAAAAACCACTCCGCCTCCACAACCCTTGACCCCCGAACAAAAAGAATTAATCGCTAAGGCTGAGGCCTTAAAAACCACTCCGCCTCCACAACCCTTGACCCCCGAACAACAAGAATTAACCGCACAGGCTGAGGCCTTAAAAGAAATGGTCACCCCAGAGCCTTTGACCCCTGAACAACAGCTGGCCATGCAAAAGGAGCTAGAAGAGAAGCTAGAGTTGCAGCCAAAGAATCTTGAGGAAGAGTTTAGAAGATCGAGAAGAGTGCTTGGTATTAAAGTGAAAGAGCAAAGGTTAATTTTAATATTACGCCTCATTTGGAAATTATATATATTGCTTCTTTTGTTATTGTTGATATTGATAGTGCTCTTTATTTGGTTTCTCGTGCTTTATTTTCGTACGCAGAAGCGCAAGAGGGAAATCATGGCCCTTTATTACAGTCGCCCAAATGAATTTATCATCCATTTAGATGAAAATATAAAGGGGGTCTTGGCCATTTTTGGTTTGCCTTACAAGAAGAACACGCCTCCTTTGCATTATGCTGATTTTGTCGAAGAAAAGTGTTTGATAGAAAACAAAATATTTAAAAGATTCGCCATTAAGTTCGAGGAAGCCAAATACAGCAGGCATATGTTAAAGTCAGAGGACGCCCTTACGGCCTTATATGGTTACAACGGATTGTTAAAAACATTATTTAGCGGTTGCAGTAAATCTGTTCTGGCTGTAAGATACATTTTGGGCCTGATGCAAGTAAGGCCTTTTCTTATGCCTGATAGACCAGAAGCAATCTGATAAAAATAGCGGTTATGTTGGTTAAATACCTTTTAATATTTTTTTGCGCATTTCTACTAAGCCTCATTTTTATAAACGCTTTCAAAAAGCTTAGTATCCGCCATCAATTATTTTTTTCCAAAGGCATTTCTCTTGTGGGGGGGATGGGCATGGGCCTGTCTTTTACGCTTGTTGCCTTGGCCGGCCTAATGCTTAGTCGTAGTTTATCCAGAGAGACAGCAGGGATCATCGCCTGTTCACTCTTGATGCTTGTCTTTGGTATCATTGATGACAGGCGTGAATTATCCATACGCGCCAAATTTTTGCTACAACTTATTGCAACGGGTTTATTGATTTTATTGGGAGTAAGAACGAGGATTGTCTATATTGGACTCCTGTTGAATATCCTTATCACTTTAATCTGGGTTATTGGTATCACCAATGCCTTTAATCACTTAGATGTTATGGACGGTGCGGCCGGTGGTTGCGCTTTCCTGATAAGCGGCACATTTTTTATTATTTGTCTCCTTGGGCAGGATATAGGGAGCGCCGTTTTATCTTTGTCTTTAGCAGGCGTAGTTTCCATTTTCTTGCTTTGCAATTTTCCTCCTGCAAAGGTCTACATGGGTAATTCCGGGAGTCATTTCTTAGGATTTGTACTGGCTTCTATTGCCCTTATCATCAGTTATGCACCCATGGAGAGAAAAATGGCACTCTTAAGTCCCCTCTTTATTTTGGGATTGCCCATCTTTGATACCACCTTCCTGATTCTAGCCCGTAGCATTAAAAAAAGTTTGCCCTTTAAGAAAAGTAACGATCATCTGGTCTTAAGATTTTTATCTTTGGTTGGGTCCAAGAGAAAGGCCTTAGGATATCTACTCGTTTTATGTCTATACTTTTGTTTGTGCGGTCTGCTGGTGAGTCAGGTTTCCAATCTTTTTGGGGGGCTTGTGGTTGTCTGTACTGTTTTGATCAGCCTGAAGATCGCCTTGAAGATGCTTAAGGTTCCGACGGATGCTTAAGAAAAAAATAGTCATTTTAGGAGGAGGATTAGCAGGCCTGAGCGCAGCCTGGCATTTACAGAACAAGGGTAGAAACTGCCTCGTCTTTGAAAAAGAACCAGAGGTGGGCGGGCTATGTCGCTCGAAGCAGATAAAAGGCTTCATCTTTGATTATGACGGCCACCTCCTTCATTTTAGGCACAAATATACTTTTGAATTTGTTCGTCAACTGCTGGGAAGAAATTTGGTCAAGCATGACAGAAATGCTTCCGTTTATACGTATTCAAAGTATCTGCGTTTTCCTTTTCAGGCCAATCTTTATGGCCTGCCTACACGGGTGGTCAAAGAGTGTCTTTTCGATTTTATCCAAGCGAACCAGAACCTTTACCACGCAGAGAAGGAGCATCTAAATTTTTCTAGCTGGATCCATAAGACTTTTGGAAGAGGGATCGCCAGGCACTTCATGGTCCCTTATAACAGAAAATTCTGGACCATTGAGCCAAGACACCTGACCTGCGAGTGGCTTGATGGTTTTATCCCTCTGCCTTCTCTGGCTGAGGTGATTGAAGGCACCATCGAGGAGAGCAAAAGACAGTTTGGTTATAACGCACAATTCTGGTATCCGAAAAAAGGAGGCATCCAAGAATTGGCCAAGGCTTTTGCATCTGACCTGAAATGTATTTATACGTTCCATCGGGTCGTCAAGATTGATATCGAGAGCCAACAAGTGTATTTCAGTCACAAATTGAAGCAGAAATACGATATTTTGATTTTTAGCCTTCCCTTGCCAGAGCTCTTGCATTTGGCTCAAAGGCTGCCATCTTCTGTGGTTGAAGCTCTTAAAAGATTGAAATGCACTTCTATTTTTAATCTAAATTTGGGGATAGGCAGATCACATCTATCTGACAAGCACTGGGTTTATTTTCCGGATGAAAGGTTCGTTTTCTTCCGCGTAGGATTCCCTGTCAATTTTGCGCCACACGCCGCACCCAAAGGAACCAGCTCCCTGTATGTCGAAGTCGCTCACTCTCAAAAAAAGCCTATAAACAAGAATACCATCTGTCACGATATCATAAGAGACCTTATCCGTGCAGGCATCCTGGATGCCTCTGATAAAATCTTAACCAAAGATGCCAATGATATTCCATACGGTTATATTATCTATGATCAAAAAAGAAGCAAGGCCTTGGTTCGCATTAGAGATTTCTTAGTAAAGAATAATATTTATGGCCTGGGCCGTTACGGGACATGGAGCTACTTGTCCATGGAAGACTGCCTGCTGGATGGAAAAAGAGTAGCAGAGTATTTATAGAGCGAAGCGTCAGGTATGATAAAAGAAATATTTTTAAAGCGCGATCTCATCCGAGAGCTCGTTATGAAAGAGCTGAGGGTGCGTTATTCTAGGCCGGTCCTCGGATTTGCTTGGGCTTTTTTGTCTCCCCTTTTCCTGGTAGGTATTTTTTATGTGGTATTTTCCCTGATCTTACAGGTTAGGACTAAAGAGTGCCCTTTTATTCTCTATCTGATGAGTGGCGTGTTCACCTGGAGGTTCTTTCAAGACGGCCTGATGGGTTCTGTGACAAGTCTGCTCGATAATAAGAATCTGATAAGAGAATCGAATTTTACGCATTATCTCTTGCCCCTTTCTATTGTTTTAGCCAACGGGATTAATTTCTTGCCATCTTTAATCCTATTGATTATCAGCGCTTCTTTAATCCTCAAAGGGCTACCTCTTTTTATATTATGGCTGCCTCTTGTCTTGACCGTTCATCTGATGGTGACGATAGGGCTGTCGATTTTCTTTTCCCTACTTTATGTCAGATGGCGCGACATCAAATACGTGCTTGAGGTTTTTTTAAGCATACTATTTTACCTAACGCCTGTTTTTTACTCGATTTATTTAGTTAAAGATGTATTCTCGGGTTTCCTTTTTTCCGTCTATGTTGCCAACCCACTTGTTGGCATCTTGAATCTATACAGGGTCTCGATTTTAAAGGGTTTTTATCCAGCGATTCAGGGGGATGTTCCTGTCGCTATCTTGGTTGGTATCCCGGCGGCCTTTGCACTTATTGTTTTATCATCGGCCCTCTGGGTGTATAAAAAATTTAAAAACCATATTAATGACTATCTCTCCTATTAGAACCTGCGCTGACCAAAAGCAGGTCGTCAGGGTCATGCAGCTATGCTCCGTAGGTAAGAAGTACCCTTTTACGAAACAGCAATTTTCGGTGCTAAAAGACTTCTGGGCCTTAAAAGATGTTTCGCTGGATGTTTATCAGGGAGAAATCGTGGGAATCATAGGCAGGAATGGGGCTGGCAAGACCACCCTTTTAAACATCATGGCCAAGGTCTTATTCCCGACAGAGGGGGAGGTTTTTTCGAATGGCAGGGTGTTGGGATTATTCAATCTTGGCGTGGGTTTTCAGGATGAGTTGACAGGAAGGGGAAATATTTTTCTTAACGGCTCTCTGCTTGGCGCTACAAAAAAAGAGATAGAGGACAAGTTGAATTCTATAGTAGAGTTTTCTGAGTTGGGTGATTTTATCAATATGCCCCTGGGGACCTATTCTCAGGGAATGCGCCTTCGCTTAGGATTCAGCATTGTCGTTAACCTGAAATTTGATATTCTAGTTATAGATGAGGTTCTAGCCGTAGGGGATGTGCTTTTTCAGAACAAGTGTTTTGAACGCCTTATGGATTTTAAGCGCGAAGGTAAAACCCTGGTTATAACCAACCAAAGCCTGGATCTTATGGAGAGGCTCTGCGATAGGGTGATCCTGCTTGACCATGGCAAGACTTTATTTCAGGGAAATGTCGTGGAAGCCATCAATAGATACCGACTTTTATTAAATACAGAGAAGTTTTTTGTGGGAAGGGCGCCTTCTTAAATGGATTTGGTAAAGGATACGAAGAAGTGGGCGGAGGATATCTCTTGCTGGGGAAGGCAGTTAGGGACCAAAGAAGTAGTCATCAAAAAAATAGAGTTCCTCAATGGGTTGGGAGCCAGCTGTTCTCATATCAAAAGCGGCGAACGTCTGACAATAAAGGTGTATTTTACGGCAAGAAATAGAGTCAAAGATGTGCATTTCGGCATTGCTATATTTAGAGAGGATGGCGTATATTGTTATGGACCTAACACTGCTTTCGAAGGATACGAGATACCCGAACTAAAAAATGGAGACGGGTATTTTTTGCTGGATTGCCATAAGTTGTGGCTGGCGCCTGGAGTATACCGCATCTCTGTAGCCATTTGGGACAAACGCGAAATCCTGGCCTTTCATTACCACGAAGGCTACTACAAATTTGCTGTCATAGGAGATACGCCTACAACCGGAGAGCTTTTGAGCATACCCGTAGAAGGCGGATCAGGAAACGGCATCAGTCCCCAAATAAAAAAAGAATGTTTCGAACAGGCAAGTGCGACCGAGGACCAGCAGGACATAAGAACAGAAATAGGAGACATAAATAAACCTTCCATAGAACTGCTGAATAGTTCCAAAGACAAAAAGGATGTTTTCATGACAGGAGAACCTGTCGTATGTTTTATAAATTTTATCCCTCCCCTTAAAGACCCCAGGGATCTGTTATTATGGCTGGGTATTTATCGGGAGGATGGCATTTATTGCCAGGGGATTATGCACGCGTTGAATAAAGGGACGCGCTGTGAAATAATGTTTCCAGAGTTACTCTTGCTGCCGGGTGGCTACAGGATGGCTCTGGGTATTTGGGACAGCCAAGCCAGGAAATTTCTCATGCTTTATCATGCGGCCCGCTCATTCCGGATGGTTTCGTCATATCAGGATCACGGGACAATTTATTTGAAACACTCATGGGATTGGAGGTTACCCTAACCAATGAACAAAGCATACCCTTTTGTCAGTATCGTTACAGTCAATTATAACGGAAAACACCTGCTAAAAAACTGCTTCGATTCGCTGTTGGGACTAGATTACCCCAAAGACCGGCTAGAGATTTTTATGGTTGATAATGTCTCCCGCGACGGCTCCGTGGATTTTGTAAAAAAACAATATTCCCAGGTTAATGTCTTAAAGAATAATATCAATAACTATTGTAAAGCGAACAATCTAGGTATCGTCAACTCCAAAGGCGAATACGTAGCTTTTCTGAACAACGATACGAAAGTCGATCAAGGCTGGTTGTTGGAGCTGATCAAAGTCATAAACAGCAATCAAAAAGTGGGAGCCGTCGGCAGTAAGATCCTTTATATGGATGGCAAGATCCAGAGCGCCGGACACATCGAATATCCTAATTATAATTGGGCCGACAGGGGCCGTCTGGAGAAAGATAGGCATCAGTACGATAAAATTGAAGAAGTCAGCAGCATATCTAACTGCTCGGCCTTATATCGCAGAAAGGCCATAGCTCAAGCTGGGACATTTGATGAAGACTTTAATATGTACATGGAAGATGTGGATATGGGTTTTCGGCTGAGGCATCAGGGCTGGAAGATTTTATTTGTTCCCAAAAGTATTATTTATCATGCATTGCATGGTACCAAGCAAAAGAATGAAGAAAAAGAGTATTTTATTACAAGGAACAGGCTGTTGTTTATTGTCAAGCATTACCCTGAGAAATTAGCGCAAAGTATCTCTGGTTTTGGGGAGGTCGCGCAGTTCTCCCATGCTGACTTCCATAAGATCCTCACCTCAATCTACAATAAATTGTTTGTGCTTCATGGCGCTCATGAAGCAAAAAAAATAATGTCAGATCTTCAGAAAAGCATCGAGATGCTGGATGGGTATCGCCAGCATTCTTTTAGAATAGAAGTGGATAGAAAGACCTGGGTTTTGCGAAAAGAGCTGATGACCAAAGACAAGCAGATTGCCTCCTTGCAGGATCAGTTAGGTTCCAAAGACACCCAGTTGCAAGCCCAAACTGCAGAAGATAAGGTTAAAAATGAGCGAATCAAGACCAATCAAGAGACTGTTATATCTCTGGAAGAAAACCTTTGCACCAAGGATGAACAGATTGCTTTCCTGCAGGAGCAGATAAACTCCAAGGATGCCCGCATCCAGGCCCTGGAGACAGAAACCAGTGACAAGGAAGATCAGCTCAAGGCCAAACAGGAGGCCATTGCCTCTCTGCAAAAAGCCCTCACGGCCAAAGACGAACAGTTCCCTTCTTTGCAGGAGAGCGTCCGCTCTCGAGATGAACAGATTGCCGCTCTCCAAGGAGATCTTCGCAGCAAAGATGAACAGATTGCCGCTCTGCATGCGCAGATTAACTCGAGAGACGCCCAATTGCAGACTCAGGAGACAGAGGCCAGCGCCAAGGACGACCAACTCAAGGTTCTTCAGGAAGCCATTACTTCCTTGCAGGAAAATCTTCACGCCAGGGGTGAGAAATTCGCCTCTCTGCAAGAGAACGTCCGCAACCGGGCTGAACAGATCTCCTCCCTGCAGGAGCAGATAAACTCCAAGGATGCCCGCATCCAGGCCATGGAGACAGAGGCCAGCGTCAAGGAAGACCAACTCAAGGCTGATCAGGAAGCCATTGCCTCTTTGCAGAAGGCCCTCCTTTCCAAGGATGAACAGGTCGCCTCTCTGCAGGAGCAGATAAACACCAAGGATGCAAACATCCAGGCCCTAGAGACAGAGGTCAGCGCCAAGGAAGACCAACTCAAGGCTAA